>OAZW01000025.1_pt1 | contig 238279 bp, 183 predicted proteins | sample 1495231 | NCBI WGS metagenome assembly OAZW01 (sample SAMEA2580062, study PRJEB22360) | human gut metagenome | reverse complement strand
AAAGTGATTAATTTACTTTGCCATTTTTCGACACTGCAAAGTTACCGATTACACCTTGATAAACGGGATTGTCTTTGTATATAGGTTTCAGTGTTTTCAGTATGTGGTATTTTCCTGATTTTTGTGCTTTGTATAGACAACAATAGCCGTTGTTGGATTCATACCATAGCGTAATGTTGGTAAAAGATGAGGTAATCACCGGTTTTATATCGGTAATGATACCTGAATTTGAATTTAGTAAGGTCATATTGTTATTATTCCAGGAGTTGAATTGATGTTAAGCCGGTTTGATAACCTATAGCGTAATTTATCGGTTCGGAAAAAGAAGTTGGTGTAATTCTTCTGCATAAATTTGTTAGGATCAAAGGTTGGTGTAAATAGAAATGTTCAACTTGGAAAGAGTCTCCTTTATTTATTTGTGTGTTAAAAGATTCGATGACAGAGAATGTTGAATTCCCTTGATATTCTATCGTACATTGGCGATCCGGGTTCCATGCTATTTTCAATCTTTTTCCCGGTTGCAGATTTGCAGAATGGATCGTTTCGCTTGTAAAAAAGTAAGATTCGGTTATCGTGGGTGAAGATTGGCAAAATGCATCCCAATCGGGGTAACCTATGTAACGAGCCAAGGTGGATAGAGACGAATACCGGGGCATGTGAGAGGAGGATACGTATCCCCAAAGTCGTTTTAGGGTGGAAGGACTGATTTGTTCGCGGATGTTTTCGTGAATCAAATAAGATAGCCGATCGAAATCGACAGGAGATCTCATGGTACGTCCTGCCTTTTTTTCGATTGCCTGCTTCAGTTTTTCTATATCTTTCAAAGTGTCCATAGATATATTGAATTTTGCCCAAAAATACTATAAAAAGAAGTCTTGTCCGCAAATGAAACAAATTGAATTGTTTTGAATCAATTTGAACTTTTGAAATGATAAAGTTACCCTGTTATTTTGTCAATGTTTAAAGTTCTTTTGAAGAAGGGAAAGGGGTAGAAGGGAAAAAGTCGGAAAAAGGACAATTAAAAATGATAGATAATTCGTTGATATGGTTAAGATTGTATTTTGCCCGTTGGTTGGGATTTTCAACATCCCCGATAAATCCCCGGGAAACTCCCAGACAATATGCCAAAGTAGCCTGGGACATTTTCTGCGCCAATCTTTTTTCTCTGACTTTATCGATTACATATTGCTCAATAGGAGTCTTCATTTTGTATAATTTAAATTTCAAGATTAACAAAATGACAAAACACTTTGCACATATATGTATGTGTATTATATTTGCGAAAAAAATAGAAGTAAAATGGACGGTTTAAATTGTTTCAAGCAACTATTTCCCAATGATGATGAATTAGTTGATTACGTGATACGAAATACCCTTTTCTTTAAAAAAGATATTGTATTTCAGCAAGCTAGAGTGTACAGACAGGCTATTCGAATGGGGGAAGCAATTCCGGTTCGTTATACTTCGAAAGGAGCTTTTTTCCGACAACATGAAGTGAAAACGACGACACCTCGTTTCCGAAACAAGAAAGAAGCTGTTTTATTCACGAAAGATTCGGCTAATGCTGTTTTTCACAAGGATACGAAAATCCGGGTTTGTTTTGATCCGGATGGTAATTATTATCCCAAAAAAGAAATTTTGAAATATACGGGACATCGTGTCAGTTGGGGGAGTACAAGTTCTGTTGTGAATTATAATATCGCTCATATTTGGGGTAAAACGGATAATCCGCTTTTCTTTTCCCTGTTGTGGAATTATGCCTTAATTCCTTGTCATTGTACATTTTTGACAGATAAGAAGGAGGAGAACGACGTTGTAATGAAAAATATCAAAAATTTACTGAAAGCTATTAGTATAGAATTGTATGATCCTAACCGGATTATGGATTGGAATCAAGATGTATTATCTATCGATGACTATCCGGTTATGGAATACTTGCAAAAAGGTAGGAAATGGATAATTAATAAAAATATAAATTTTTTAGAATCAATAATTTGATTGAAATGGAAGATGGTAAGATTAATGTGAAAAATATAGAGCAGGTATTAGAAGTTATTTGTAGAATCATATATAAATTGCTGAAAGTCTTGTTTCAAGGCGTGACGTTCACAATCGAAAAGTTGTGGGAAACATTTAATGAAAAAAAATCTCTTAAAGACGAGAATTAAGGATATATAGAACAAAGTTGTATTATAATGAAGTCGATTGGAGCTATTTCAAGTTTGTTCACACTTCCTTCGAAAGAGGTTTGGAACATTGAAAATGGATTGAATTGGGCGTATAACCAAACCTTACGGACGGATATGCCTTGCGGATTATGTAATGCATTGGAATTGGCTGATGAGTATCGTATGAATTATTCTTCCATCATGGAAGCAAGCGATAAATTAATAAAAGACCAGTTATTGAAGATAGGAGGAACAGGACTTCTCATTTCATTGGGAACGTTATTTAACCCTGTGGGTATTCCTGTGAGTATGGGTATTTCCTGGATGTTGCAATTACGGTTGATTAACTCTCTTGCTTACTTGGGCGGTTACGATTTAAACAGTGAAAATGTTCGTACCCTTGCTTTTGTTCTTTTATTGGGTAAAAGAGCAGAGGACTTTTTTCTTGAAAAGATTATAGGAGCTGGAGCGCTCGGCGTTATGAAAGAAGGTTCCAAGAGCATTATGAAAAAGCTTATTCCGCAGTTCACTTCCCAAATAACAATAAAAGGAGGGATTAAGGTCGTTCCGATCCTTAGCGGAATTGTCGGGACATCCGTGGATGTGTTGATGACGCATGCTATAGCTAAAGTGGCAAAACAAACCTTTTTAAAAACGACGATAAAATGTGAGAGTTTCGTCAGGATGGAAGAGGAACGGATAAAACTTCTAATCAACATGGGGATAGTGGATATGTATTTTTGTAACGAAGAGAAGACATTGATACTTGAGATAATAAAAAATTCAAGCATTCCGGATAGTAAAAAGGATGTGTTCTGTAGGGACATTGAAAACAGTCCTTCGAAACTGTATTCTATCGATTATACACTTTTCAGGAAAGAAAAGTTTTATGGGGTAAATTTAATGACCGGTTTACTCTCTATTGCCTTGGCAGATGGTTTTATTCATCCTGCCGAGAAGATATATTTAGAGGAAATTGCAAAAGAATTGCATATTTCAACGGATGAGTTTTCATCAATCCTGGAGACGTGTCACATAAAACAAGACTGATATAGTTTAATAGATATGCATCGATTTAATGTTTAATTCTTAAGTTTTTAAAATTATGCCGACTTATAAATTGATAGCTTCGCGTAACATGGGAAAAATTACAAAAGGTTATGTGTTACAAGTAGTTTCGCACTGTTCTTCCAATCCTGCTCCAGAGGAAATAAGAAATATTTTGAAAACTTTAGGATTTACGGATAGGACTACATTAAGTTATGCTTCTTCGGGTAATTGGATAGTCGAAAAGATTGGTTGATACCGTTTATAATTTGAATCAAATAAAATGAATGAAAAAACAGAGATAGGCGCAGAGGAAAAATGAGAGAATAGGATTCTACAAGAAGAGCCGGAGGTTATAGTTTATGAATTGGAATACACGAAGTCTTTGAAATTGAAAGAGATAATGGCGAATGATAATGAAAAATTAATTCCTTTATTTTTTCCTTGTTATTTAGTAGCGATTGGCATTATTACTTTAACCGGAATCAGTTTGATCGATCCTGCTTTGTTAGAGAGTGCCAATTGGAAGCAAAATACCATTTGGAGTGCCTTGCTTTTTTTCGGCTTATTGCCTCCGTATATGCGTTCAACGAAAGGTGTATGGTTGATCATGGGGTATATATTGGCTTTTTTCCTTTTTGGTGGAGGGAATGTTTTCGGAACGGTTCAGTTGATCCTATCCATATTTAAAATCTTTTTGCCTGTATTTATTCTTTTTCAAATGGTCAGACTTTGGGGAGAAGTGAGGAAATATGGAAAATGGGTGTTGCTGTTTCCGGTCATTGCTTTGATATTTACATTGTTGCTTCTGTCGATAGAAGACCGCAATATATTCCAAAGTACTTGGACTTCATTGACTAATTGGTCTTGGGATATGTATCGGAGTGACGATGGTTTCCACATTTATTTGGGATGTATAGGGATATTGGCAGGAATTACGGAATTTTTGATCGTTAGAAAATACATGGAAAATTAATCATATTGTTTATGTTACTAAGACTTGGAATTGTAGTTGTAGCTGTTTTACTTGCTATTTTTTTCCTCAATTCGTTGTTGGAGATAATTATTTCAATCCTGATGATTGGAATTGGTATATTGGTTTTGGCTGTATTGGGGGGGATCATCTTTTCATCTACTGAGCAACTGGATGACTACCGGAAATATTTTCAGATGAAAATAAAAGAACTTAAACTGAAATTAAGAATAAAATCAATGGAATAATTATGGAACTTCTTAAGAAGATAGTGTATAGCTTGAATTTAAGTTTATATGTTTTAATTGCTTTTATGGTTGGAATATTTCTTAAACAGTGGTTGTTGGGAGGTATTATTTTTTTGAGTTCCGGGGTGTTTATTATCGGGTATAAATTGAGTGAATCTATGATGGTTTCTCGCCGGGATCGTTATCGTAATAGCGAGTGGGGACTGTTGTGTAGAAAATTGATGTGGGCTAATAATGGAGTTTTAATGACTGCCGCTCTCCTTGTGATTATTGTAGTGTGGTCAGGTAATGAACAGATTGCAGGTCTTTTTACAGGAGAATAGTTTACGTGAATGTGTTAGGATTAAAGAGAATAAATAACTAATTATTATTAATTATGAGGAAATTATTGTTTTTATTTACGATGTTGGCTTTTTTTATAGCTTGTAGTGATGATGACGACAAAGATAATGAGTTACCCATTAAAGGACTTGAGATTCCCAAGTTCGAGAATCCTGTAAAACCGGGCGAATCAATCACGATTAAAGGTGCGGGTTTTACTGATGCTAGTGAAATTTGGTTTAGACAAATCATTTCTAAAACAGCAGGGAACGGTGATGTTAAAGCTGTCGTTACTGATGTCAATTCAACTGGTATTACTTTTACAACTCCGGAAGTTTATGGTAATCAATCCGTGCTTTTGAAAGAAAATAGTAAAGAATATGAACTTGGGGAAATGACTTTTGAGGAAAAAAGTAGTGATGTTGAAATCCTGCCGAAAAAAATCAGTAAAATAATTGAATCTTTTGAAGATGAGGATGCACTTAAGGGTATAGGAAAAAATATCTATGAATTTTCTTATGATGACAAAGGACGAATTGTATCTTTAAAGGTGACCGAAGACGGAGAAACAGAACCTTATATGTCAACATGTACCTATTCTTCTAACCAATTGATAATTAAAGAAATTGGAGGTAATAAACAGACCGAAACATATACGTTAGAAAACGGGAAAGCCAAGCATTACAAAAAGACCTATCCCATTTATGAAGAATTCGATGAATTTGCCTTCGAATATGGGGGAGATTATTTAAGTCAAATAAAAGGTATTATTGAAAGTGAATATCCGACCACGGAAAATTTTATTTACGTTGGAGGCAAATTGACTCAATATAAATGGATAGATGAGGAATTTGATAATGTATATGCGTTGCTTGATTTTACATATGATCAACAACTTAACAATTTGAATTTAGACTTGTTTGGAATAATTCTTGCGGATTACTTTGAAAATATTGAAGACCTTTTCCTTTATGATATTACCGGAAAACGTTCTGTTTATCTGCCAGAGAAAGTAAAAGTAAGTGGGATAGATGATGAAGATGGAAAATACGAATATTCAGTTTCTTTTAAATATGAAGTAAAAGATAATTACATTACCAAAGTCATTATAGATGAAGATGGGGAAAAATATGAATATGAAATTTTCTATGAAAATTGATTCTTGACCAAACAACCCTCCGGAAACTGATCATCTGTCTTTATTGTGTGTATAAGCGGCTGGTTAGAGCCGCTTATTTTCGTTTCATGTTTCACAAATATGTATAATTAAAAATCCAATCATCTGATTTTTAGATGATTGGATTTTATTTTTGTGGTCCCACTTGGGCTTGAACCAAGGACTCCCTGATTATGAGTCAGGTGCTCTAACCAACTGAGCTATGGGACCTGCATTTTTCATGCACCAAAAAACCGCGAATCTTTTGACGGGTGCAAATATAGGGATAAATTTCTGTTTTATACAAAAGATGTAGGAAAAAAATGTTATTTTCGTTGGATGGAAATGGCTTGGTCGGTGGGTTGGAATGTTTTATCGGGTAGATTTAGAGAACTATGAAAATTTGTTTGCTGGTTATTGGGAAAACAGATGCGGATTATATTCGGGCGGGAATTGAAGAATACGAAAAACGGTTGAGGAAATATGTGGGGTATGAGATGAAAGTCTTGCCGGATGTCAAGAATACCAAACATATGAGTGAGGCATTGCAAAAGGAGAAAGAAGGTTTGTTGCTATTGGAACAATTCTTGCCGACCGATTATGTGATTTTGCTGGATGAACGGGGAAAACAGTACGGTTCCGGCGAATTTTCTGCTTTTTTGGCACAAAAGATGCTGAATGGGATAAAGCGGTTGGTTTTTGTGATCGGAGGACCTTATGGTTTTTCGGAAGCGGTCTACCGAAAGGCTGATGAGCTGTTGTCTTTATCGAAAATGACTTTCTCGCATCAGATGGTCCGGATGATTTTTGCCGAGCAGATTTATCGGGCGATGACCATTATGAAGGGAGAGCCTTATCATCATGAATAAAACCGGGAAGTAGAATAAATGAGCATATGAAGCGGAAGGCGTTTATCGTTTTGTTTGGTGCTGTGTTGTTGCTGATGGCGACAGCGCTGACGGAATATCTTTTCTATCGGCAGGATGAGAATACCTGGGTGGAACGCTTCGAAAGCCGTTTGCATGAACAGGAACGCAAAGCGGATCATTTATTGGCGACTTTTAGAGACAGCGTAGATATCGACTCCGAGGAATGGGAGGAGGATCTTATCTTTGTCGGGATTCGGGAGGGCAGGGTTTTCTTTTGGACGAACGAAATTATCGGAGATCGGCATTTATCCGAATTGCTGACCAGTGGGAGAAATTTTACGAAGATCGGAAATACCTATTACGAAATCCGGAGGAAAAGATATAAAGATATCGATTATTATGCCTTATTGCGGATTAAAGACGACTATCCCTATACCGGTAAATACATCAAAAACAATTTCGGAAAGTTTCTGAATATTAGTGAAGAGAATATCGGGCAGGTAGAAATCTCTACAGTCACCGTTGAACAGGGACATTTGATCACTGATAAGGACGGTATGGGCTTGTTTTTTATCGTTTATGGCGATCATTACAAAGAACGGGCTTCCAATTATCTGTTGCTTTCTTTCTATCTGCTGTTTTTCCTGAGTTTGTTTTATGTGTATGATCTGGTATTGAAACATACGGATTGCTGGAAAAGACAACTCCTTTATTTTGCCGGATTTATATTATTTCTGGCCGGTTTGCGCTATTTTATGCAAGCCTTTCGTCTGCCTCCTACTATTTATCGTCTGCCGATTTTCGATGAGACTTTTTCTAAAAAAATATTTATTACTTCTATCGGTGATTTATTATTGACTACTTTCTGTATTTTTCAGGTTTGTTATATCACTTTGTCGAATATCCGGATTAATTACCAGGATGAGAAACTGTTGCATTATCGTTACCTTTTCACTGGTGGGATTATTTTTCTGATTTTTCTATATGTCGATTTCTTCAATTTTTCCATCGATCTGGTGGTGGAAAATATGGATATTCATTTGAATATCGCGCAGTTGGTACATGTGGGGCTCTCTTCTATTCTTTCGTTTGTCGCGATTATTATGGGAGGATTGGTGATCGTGATCACTATCTATGGTGCTGTTTCTGTTTTCTGGCACATGATGTCGTTCATAACGGTGATTAAAGTCGTCACTTACATGTGTGTTCTGTTGAGTCTGGTCAGTTATATGTTCAGTTTATATACGAACTTCTGGGATTGTTTTTTTATCTGGATCGTTACGGTTTTACTGGCTGTTAACAGGTATTTATTGAAGCGGGATATACAAAGAAGTATTTATATCCTTGTCATATTTTTATTATCCATCTATGTGGTGATGGTGACTAAAAAATATGAAAGCTATAAAGAGCAACGCCAGCGTATGAACTATGCCACCGAGCTGATAGAAGAAAGGGATTATAATTTCGAAAAGCGGTTGGTGGAGATCGATCGGGTCATACGCGGTTCGGAGGAACTGAAAGGATGGATCGAGGTTGGTGAGGAACAGGAAGCGGAAGCTTTGTTGAGTGGAGAGCTATTGGATTTGAGAGGATATAATTATTCTTGCGAAATCACTTTTTGCCGTGCCGGTGACAGTCTTTGGCTGACCGATACCCGCGAACAATGGGGATGTCGGGAGTATTTCGAATGGATTATACGTAAAAACGGGCACCGGATCGACGACTCTGGTTTCTATTCCATCGGTGTTTTTGATGGATATGTCACTTATATCGGGCGATATCGTTTCGGGGAAGTAAATCTTTATCTTCGTTTCGATGCAGTCAAGGACGACGAAGGCATAGGGTATCCGCAAATCCTGTCCCGTAAATCTGCCGATGGGAAAGAGGACGGTTATTTTTACTCCTATGCTAAATATAGCTACGGGGAGTTGGTGTCTTCTTCGGGAAATTTTGTGTATTATAAAAAATTATCGGCATTCGGTAAAGATGCCCGTAATTTCGACCTGTTCAATAAAGACAAATATTCGCATATGCTGATCCCTGTGGACAACAACAGTACCCTGGTCATCAGTTTGCATGAGAATACTTTCGCTCTTTATTACATGAATGTGTTGTATGCTTTCTTCGTTTGTATATTGATTTCTTCCTATGGTTTGTTTTTTAATGTTAACCGGAATATCAATTTCAGGCGAGGTACATTGAGGGCCCGGATAAAAAACAGTATTATATCTTTGATTTTTATCCTTTTTGTTATCCTGACAGCCTTGAGTATTTATATGAATACCGTGAGTTTTAAAGGGCGGCATAATGCTAAAGCGATCGAATTGCTGAAATATGTCAATAAAGAATTAGAGCGTTTGCCTTGTGTGGATGCCCGTAAATGTCCCGAAGTTACGGGCCGGCTATCCGATATGTCCGAATTACTGCTGATCGATATCAATATTTATTCCAGACAAGGGAAATTGATAGCTACTTCGCGCCCGGAAATTTTTGAATATGGATTCGAGGGTACTTTGGTCGATCCTGAAGCCTTGAAACAGATCGAAAAGCTCGGGGGGACCAGTTATATCGCAAACGGGAAAGTGGGCGAACTGACTTATATGTCGGCTTATATGCCGCTGGTATTGGACAATGGAAAATCTTATATACTGAATATCCCTTATTTCGCTCAAAATGACGAACTGAATCTGGATATTATTATTATGGTAGTCATCACGGTGAATATCGCTATTGTGATGATGGTCCTGGCTTTTATTTTATCCGGTTTGGTGGCGGAACGTGTTACCCGGCCTTTGCAGATGCTGAACGATAAATTGAAGAAAATGCATGTCGGAGGGAAAAATGAGAAAATTGTTTATAACCATGCCGATGAAGTCGGCCGCTTGGTGGAAGAATACAACAATATGGTGGATAAGCTGGATGAAAGTATTGTGCAGCTGGCAAAATCGGAAAGAGAGAGTGCCTGGCGTGAAATGGCGCGGCAGATTGCTCATGAAATTAAAAATCCGCTGACTCCGATGAAGTTGAATATCCAGTTTATGCTGCGTTCTTTGCAGATGGAAGATACGGAGAAATTTAAGGAACGTTTCAGAGCCGTTTCCGGCATGTTGATCGAGCAAATCGATAATATGGCTGCCATTGCTTCTGCTTTCTCTGATTTTGCCAAGATGTCCGAGGCACATAATGAGACTTTCGAAGTAGATGAGTTAGTACGCAACTGCTCGTTACTTTTCAAAAATAATACAGAAGAATTGGAATGTGATGTGGAGGAAGGGATCCGGATATTGGCCGACAGGGAACAGATGAGGCGGGTGTTGATCAATCTGTTGAAAAACGCAGAACAGAGTATCCCCGAAGGCCGGCAGGGAGTTATCAGGATCACAGTCCGTAAAAAAGAGGGGAAAGTGGAAATCCGTATCCGCGATAATGGGCAAGGTATACCGGAAAATCTTCGGGAGAAAATCTTTCAGCCGAATTTTACCACTAAATCCAGTGGCATGGGATTGGGGTTGGCTATCTGTAAACGGATTATCGAAAGTATGGGCGGGGAGATCGGTTTTGTGAGCGAAGTAGGGGTCGGTACGGAATTTTTCATTATATTGGATATTGTAAGAGCATAATTTCAAATTGGTGTCGTCTATGATTTGGGTGTGGATTTTGATTGGATTTGTCGTGGGGGAAGGGAGTATGGCCGGAGTGTGGTATTGGATGGAGAAAAAACGGAAACGGCAAAAGGAAGTTCAGGATAAAGGCAGGGTAGTGATTCCGCTCCGGGATATGGTACAGTTGGCTAATATCAATACGGCGATGGATGTCGGTTATCTGATGCTGGAGTATAAAATAAATCTGAAAATTCCTGAGTTTTATGACAAGTATATGAATCTGGTCAAGAAGCAGAAAGAATTGTATTTTAGGGAACTGATCGAGATTTTTAGTCACAATAAAAAAGAATATGTCCGGGATTTATTGGATAAATACGCCGGATTTTCTACTCAGGATGTGTTGTTATTACTGATGTGTGAAATGCAGTTGGATAATAAAACCATGGCCCGGATTATGGGGCTGACTTTGGAAACCCTGAAAAAACGCAAAACCCGGATGCGGATAAAAATGCGGACGGCCTCTCCTGTCACTTTATAGGCAGGAGTTGCCGGATACGGGTTGCGATGGTTTCCGGGCGGATATCTACCATACATTGTTGATAAACACCTTTTTTACATTTCCCGCTTCCATCTTTCGTACATGGCCGGCACGACAAGGCGGTCTCGAATATCTCGGCGGTCGGACCGGTGGGAAAACCGAAAGCGGTCGGGCCGATAAGGGCCAGCGTCGGGATTCGGAAGAGATCGGCGGCATGCATGAAACCGGTGTCGGCGCTGACGACGATATGGGAACGGTGAATGAGGTAGCAGGATTCCAATAAAGTTGTTTTACCTGCCAGGTTTTCTACCCGTTCAGGAGCTTCGGTCCTGATTTCTTCGCAGAAGGTATCGCCCGGACCCGCCAGGATCAGAAAGTGATATTCCGATAGTAAGGTGATCAGCTTTTTCCAATGTTCGACCGGCCATCTTTTCTTTATCCAGTTGGCAGAAGGGACAAGGGTAATCGTATGGGCCTGTATACGGGAATTCAGCTTTTCCGGGAAATTTTCCGGGAAATACCAGTCGTCATAAGTATCCGGGAAACGGTCGATCCCCCATTTTAAAAGTGGTTTCCGGTAAGAAACGACACCCCGGAAAGGCCAGGGAAACCGGTTGATACCCCAATTGAAAAGTAAAAACCTTTTCCAGCGTTCTTTGCTACGCAGGGTGAAATGCGGACCTTTGCTCCACCAGGGTAATAATTTTAGTCTTAAGATATTAGACCGGATATTACTATGGGCGTCATAAATATAATCGTAATGCTCCTCCCGGAGTTGCCGGGCGATTTTTAACAGGCCTTTAAGGCCGAGTGCTTTATCGAAAGCCCATATCTTACCGATGCGCTTGTCCATGGCCAGGAAAGAAGACATATCTTTTCGGGCGATCCAATGGATTTCTGCATCGGGAAAGTGTTCTCGGATACCGTCGATGATTCCCATACATTGAATGATATCGCCTATCGAGCTAAAACGGATGATCAGAAATTTGGGCATAGTTAATCGTTATTAAGAATGAGCGAACATAAAGTACGGATGCCGGTTTCCAGTGCAGTTAAGTCCGGGAAGAATTCGGGTGTATGCAGTTTCCCCGCCGGGTGGGTAGTCGAACTTACGCCCAAGCGGATGAATGTTGCAGGGAGGAGCTGACTGTAACGGGCGAAATCTTCTGTGGTCATGCGCCGGCCCAACCGGATTACCTGCTTTTCTCCGAATTCTGTTTTTAATATGCCGATCGCTTGCTCTGCTTTTTCCGGTTGGTTATAGAGGCAGGGATAGCCATCGGTTATTTCTATCGCCGGTTGGGCTCCCATACTTTCGGCAATAGCTGTGGTTATCCGGCGGATACGGGTTTTAGCCTCCTGGCGCCAGGTTTCGTCGAAAGTGCGGAAAGTCCCTTCTAGCCGGACTTCTTTGGGGATGATGTTCATCATGCTGTGGCATCTGAAATTACCGAAAGTCAGGACGGTAGGAAGGAAGGGGGAGGCATTCCGGCTGGTAATCTGCTGGAGAGCCACGACGATATGGGAAGCGATCAGGATCAGGTCTGTCGAGTGGTCGGGTAAGGCCGCGTGTCCGCCCGGACCTTGCAAGGTGATGGATATCTCATCTCCCGAGGCCATATATTGACCCGGACAGATACCGAGTTGGCCGACCGGAAGGTCCGGTTCTGCATGTAAAGCGATGATCCACTCCGGAAGGTGGGTTTGAAAAAAAACATTTCCGATGATATCCCGGGCTCCGCCGGGCAAAACCTCTTCTCCGTGTTGGAAGATGAACATCAGGTTAAAGGGCAGTGACCGGGTGGCCAGTATTTCTGCCGTTCCCAATAAGACGGCCGTGTGCAGATCGTGCCCACAGGCATGCATAATGCCCGGCTTACGGGAAATAAGAGGATGATCTTCCTTTTCGGAGATCGGCAGGGCGTCGAAGTCTGCCCGTAAGGCAATTGTCCGGGAAGTGTCTCTACCGGGCAGAAAACCGATGATCCCTGTCGGGCCTGCATCGGTATATTGAATTTGCAGCCGATCGAGAATACGGCGGATATAGGCTGCAGTTTGTTCTTCTGCAAAGCTTAGTTCCGGATGTTCGTGCAAATAGGTATAATGCATTCGGGCATTCGTGAGCAGCTCAGGGGGTATATTTATCATAAAGCTTTATTTACAATTCAAACTATATTTTCAGGTGGTTTTGAGCTAACGAAGTTAAAATTTATTCTTGAATCATCGAAATCCTCGGTAAAAAGAATTATTTTCGTACTCCGAATTCATAAAAGAAAAGAGAATTTGATGTATGTATATTTTTGAGTGAGTGTATGTTGTTTTATGCTAATTTTTGTGATATGAAAGTGCTTTTATCGATTGTTTTTCTGTTTGCCTCTTTGGCAACTTTTTCGCAAGCAGTGATCAACTTCAGTAACCGGGCACATGATTTCGGGACGATTAAGGAAGTGAATGGAGCTGTTTCTTATGATTTTGAGTTTGTGAATGCCGGGACTGCTCCGATATTGATCAAAAATGTAGAATCTTCGTGTGGCTGTACTTCTCCGCAGTGGAGTAAACAACCGGTTTTACCCGGACAGAAAGGGTTTGTGAAGGCTACTTTCGATCCGAAAGACCGGCCGGGATTTTTCGATAAGACAATAACGGTATATTCGAATGCTAAACCGACCGTAGTGGAACTGAAGATTAAAGGTACAGTCGAGGGGAAAGCCCGGACAGTGCTCGATGATTATCCTTATGAGCTGGCTTCCGGTTTACGTTTGCCTTTGGAGCATATCTCTTTGATGAAAGTGCACAAAGGAGAGGTAAAAAGTATGTCTGTGGGAGTTTTCAACAATGCCGGTAAATCAGTTGCCGTTTCTTTTACGGACTTACCGGCTTATATTAAAATGGCTATCGAGCCTCAGCCTATTCCCGATAAAGGGAAAGCGACGATCAAGGCGGCCTATAATACGGCGATGAACGGTGAATATGGATTGAATAAAGAGCAGGTGACGATGGTGGTCGAGGGGAAAAAATACACCTTGCCGGTTTCGGTCTTCATCGAAGAAGACTTTAAAAATATCGATCCGGCGACAGCCCCTCGGATTGAAGCGGACAAACGATATCATAACTTCGGGCATACTCCTGCTGCTCAAGTGGTTTCCTGTACTTATCAGATAAAAAATACCGGCCAAACTCCTTTGACGATTCATCGTATATATTCCAACGATGAGCGGGTAACTGTCGAAATGACCCGGAAGGAACTGAAACCGGGAGAAGCGGCTGCTTTGAAGGTGAATACGAAATCAGGAGCCGATGCCGGGAAGGTGACTTGTTTAATCAGTGTGATTAGTAATGCACCTGCCAATCCTGAGTTGACTTTACGTTTTTACGGAAATATCGATTGAAATTATTAATATATTAGTTATGAGAAAACAAATCCCCAACCTGATCACTTGTATGAATGTTATTTCCGGTACGCTGGCTATCTTTCTGGCTATGTACGGACTGTTGACCGCTGCTGCTATCCTGATCCTGGTGGGGATGGTTTTCGATTTTTTCGACGGGATGACCGCCCGTCTGTTGCATGTCAAGTCGGAGATAGGGAAAGAACTCGATTCGCTGGCCGATATGGTCAGTTTCGGGGTTGCTCCTGCTATTCTGGCGTATTTTCTGATCGTTAGAGAATTACCGGGAGGTGATTTCCTGCATTTTGCCACCTGGACGCTGGGACAGCAGATTACAGCTGTCATGCCGGTCGTGATCGCTCCTTTCTCGGCTTACCGCTTGGCTAAATTTAATCTCGATGTACGTCAGGCCACTTCGTTTATCGGTATGCCTACGCCTGCTAATGCATTGTTTTGGGTATGCCTGGTTTTCGGAAGTTATTATACTCCGGAACTCTATATGACCTTGTTCGGAAAGCCGGGGGTATTGGCAAGCAGTGCCTTTATCCTGTCTATTCTTTTGATCAGTGAATTACCGATGTTTTCGTTGAAGATTTCGGGATTCGGCTGGCGGGAGAATAAGATTCGTTATTGCTATTTTATATGTTTGATTATATCGGCAGGTATTTGGGGAAAGGGGATTCTCATTTTTATCATCCCCCTATATATCCTTTTTTCTGTCGTAGAGGCTTTGATAAAAATTACCACTTCAAATCGTTGACCGGATCGTAGTCAACGTAGTCTTGCGAAGGGGAAATTACTTTGTTACAAGTGATTTTTCCGGATGCAGATGACTGAATAGCAGGAATGACCGGTTGTACGCCGGAACTATTCACATCCCGGTTCGGATCGGAAGCCGTGTGGAAGAAATCCAGTTGGGTAATGATGACGATACCTGCGATAGCTGTCGCTCCTAGAGCATATTTCAAAAGACGGTGCAGAATATTACCGGAAGATTCTAAATTGATATATTTGGGAATATCCGGGTTTTGGGTTGACCTGCTGGTACCCGATACGGCGGGTTTTATTTTATCGGATAAACCGACCTTCACCACTGGAAGTGGCTCCATTCCTAAGGTTTCTGCAAAAAAATTATGTTTTCCGGGTTCGAAAATGATATTAAAACGGCGGTCTGTAAAAAATACACCGATGTCTCCGAAAGCGATCCGTTGTCGTTGGTTTAGCCGAATTTTCAGGTCTTCGCAGAAAAGCATCAGCTGGGAAGTAGCCTTCTCATAGCTGATATTTTCTTTGCCGGCAATCCAACTGACCAACAATCCGTCATTGTGGGTCAGGTTACGGTTGAATAAAATATCCTTAGAGGGTGGGCAAATCAAACCACTCTCGTCGTCGATATAAGCACTTTTATAGTTGCAGATAAATCCCCCGAAGTCCGGAATGATTACGCAATCGTGTAAAAATAGCAAATCGGATATGTATTCAATAAATTTATGCATAGTACAAAAGTAAGAAAAAAACGGATATCCGCCAATAACCCGAAAAAATTAATTTCACCCTGTTGAAGCGACCAATTTTAATATTTTATTACTTACTTTGCATGAAATACAGAATAAAACAATAAATTTTTAGCCTTATGAAGATTTTTGTAACAGGGGGGACCGGCTATATCGGTTCGCATACCGTGGTGGAGTTGCAACAGAATGGATATGATGTCGTTATTGTGGATAATTTGTGTAATTCCAATATCGGCGTATTAGACGGAATTGAAAAGATTACAGGCATCCGGCCTGAGTTTGAACAGATCGATCTGACAGAAGGAGAACAGGTGCGCGATTTCTTTCGCCGGCATCAGGATATAAAAGCGGTTATCCATTTTGCCGCTTTGAAGGCTGTGGGCGAATCGGTGCAGAAACCTTTGGAATATTACCGGAATAACCTGAATTCATTAATGAACGTCATTGCCGGAATGCGTGAGTTCGGAGTAAAGAATCTCGTCTTCTCCTCTTCCTGTACGGTGTATGGACAAGCCGATGTTTTGCCGGTTACCGAACAAACACCCCGTAAACAAGCCGAATCTCCTTATGGAAATACAAAAGCGATGTGTGAAGATATTATGCGGGACTTTGCGAAAGTAGAGTCTGGCATGAACTTATTGGCACTGCGTTATTTCAATCCGATCGGTGCTCATCCTTCTGCTCTGATCGGGGAATTGCCTAACGGTGTACCGAATAACCTGATTCCTTTCCTGACCCAGACGGTGGCAGGTATCCGTCCGCAATTGAGTGTCTTCGGGGATGATTACAATACGCCCGACGGTTCTCCGATCCGGGATTATATCGATGTGGTCGATTTGGCGAAAGCTCACGTTGTGGCTATCCGGCGTTTACTCGACGGAAAAAATAAAGCCAATTACGAATATTTCAATATCGGAACAGGAAACGGGCTTTCGGTATTGGGTTTGATCAAAGCTTTTGAAAAAGCTACCGGCGAAAAAGTAAACTACAAAATCGTAGGACGACGGGCCGGAGATATCGAGAAAGTATGGGCAGATACTACCCTGGCTAATCAGGAATTGGGATGGAAAGCCGAAGTTCCTATCGAAGAAACTCTGGCCAATGCCTGGAAATGGCAACAAGCGTTGATGAAGAAATAAAAAGAAGGTAAAAATGGGGAAACGATCGTTTCCCTATTTTTATAACTGATAAAATTATTTTTTTGCCGGACTTTCCAGAATCTGATCGAAGAAGGTGGCGTAATTTTCGATGTATTCTTCCGGAGTGGTATATTCTGTCACCGGTTTACCGCTTTGTGTCGCATAAGCCTTTAGTTCCGGATCGACATTAGAGCTATTGAAAATAATTCCATCCGAATAATCGAAAGCCAGTTTATTGACGTTCGTATGGGTCGGTTCGCTCAGGATACGTACATCTTCCGAAGTAATATTTTCACTCAATACTTTCTTTTGAAAATCCTGGTCTAAGGTGCCACCGAACTGGTCATTATAGGTAGAATATACTACTTTAGAATGAGCGAATATCGGATCTTCGTTGTATTCCTTTTTCAGATACAGAGGCACTAAAGCGGTGAACCAGCCCTGGCAATAGATCAGGTCCGGAGCCCATCTTAATTTTTTTACCGTTTCGAATACTCCTCTGGTAAAAAAGATCGCCCGTTCGTCATTGTCCGGGAAGAAAGACCCTTTTTCATCGGTAATCACATGTTTCCGTTGAAAATAGTCTTCATTGTCGATAAAATATACCTGCATCCGGGCAGATTGGATAGAGGCTACCTTGATAATCAACGGGTGGTCTGTGTCATTGATGATCAAATTCATTCCCGACAGGCGAATCACTTCGTGAAGCTGGTTACGTCTTTCGTTAATACATCCATAACGCGGCATGAATGTCCTGATTTCTTTGCCTTTTTCCTGAATCCCCTGAGGTAAGTAACGGCCGATATGGGCCATTTCCGATTCAGGTAAATAAGGCATGATCTCTTGAGATATAAAAAGAATCTTTTTCTTCGCCATAACTACTTTTTCCCAAAAACCTTACAAAGGTAGTCATTTTTGTTCACAAATCAAAAAGCGTTTGGCTAAATTTGAATTTGTACTCTTTTGTAAATGAAAGAGAAGACGGTATTGTTTTTTTGTTTATATTTGGAAAAAGTAAAATAAATCATGGCAGCTCATAATGATTTGGGGCGGAAAGGAGAGGAGAAGGCGGTTGAATATTTGGTGCGGGAGGGGTATGTTGTTTTAGAACGCAACTGGAGGTTAAAACACCGGGAATTGGATGTTATTTGCCTGAAAGGGGATCTGTTGGTGGTTGTAGAGGTGAAAACCCGTGATTTGCCGGAAGAACATCCCGAGGAACTGTTGGATTACCGCAAGAGAAGAAATATCCGTATAGCGACGGATGCCTATATTAAAGCGAAAGGGATTCGGGCTGAGGTGCGCTTCGATTTGATTTTGGTGATCGGGCCTGATTTAAAGATTGAACATGTAAAGGAAGCGATTCAGGTGTTTGAATAGAAAGAATAACGATTTAATGAAGGATTCGTTAAAAAGATAAGGATTGGATTAGACTAATTTCAGTAATAATATAAAAAGAATGTGTTATGGCGACAATGAAAGCAAAATATTTGGGACAACTCCGCGTGGAGTGTGAACATGTGGCGAGCGGTACGAAGATGATGACCGACGCTCCGGTCGATAATTGTGGTAAAGGGGAAGCTTTTTCACCCACCGATTTGTGTGCTGCTGCTTTAGGTTCTTGTATATTGACTACCATGGGGATTTATGCCGGTCAGCATAACATCGATCTGGAAGGTACAGAGATGGAGATAACGAAGACTATGGGGACAGAGCCCCGGCGTATTGTAAGAATCGGAATCGATATTTTTATGCCTGCGAAAGCTTATTCTGCCAAAGACCGGATTGTTTTGGAGCGGGTGGCACAGACTTGTCCCGTTTATTATAGTCTGAACGAACATTTGGAAAAGTCGGTTCGTTTTCATTGGTCGGTATAGTTGTTGAGTCGTCGGCTCGATTATTCAAATAAGTAAACGTATGGTTTTTGTGACAGGTGCAACCGGATTATTGGGTAGCCATTTATTGTATTTTTTGGCTGTTTCAGGCCATTCGGTTTCGGCATTGCGTAGAAAACAGAGCCGGCTGGAAGATTCCCGGGCTGTATTTTTACAGTATCCTGATGGTGAAAAATATTGGAACACGATCAATTGGGTCGAAGGGGATGTGGTGCAAAAGGAGGGGCTGGCCGAATATGTCCGGCGGGCTGACTATGTTTATCACTGTGCTGCTGTGGTGTCTTTTTCGGGGACGGATCGGATGCATCTGATGAATACCAACCTGCAAGGGACTGAAAACGTGGCGGCTCTGTGTCTGGAATATCAGGTGAGGCTTTGTTATGTCAGTTCGATCGCAGCCCTTGGTGATGCCCGGCAACCGGAAGATTTGATCGACGAGGATACACCTGTTATCGCCGGTAGAGAGCATTCGGTTTATTCTCAAAGTAAAACGGCTGCTGAAAAACTGATCCGGAAATATATCGGTTATGGATTGAATGCAGTTATCGTATGTCCGTCGGTGATTCTGGGGGCGGGTATGTGGCATCGCAGTAGTGCACGATTGTTTTTTACCGCTGCTAAAGGAATTCCTTTTTATACGCGGGGCATGACCGGATATGTGGATGTCCGGGATGTGTGCGAATTGATGATCCGGTTGTGTGAAGATCCTTTGGTGAGTGGGGAACGTTTTGTGTTGAATGGAGGAAATTATACTTATCAGGAACTTTTTACAGCTATAGCCCGGGTGAATGGAGTACAGCCTCCCTGGTGGAATCTTGCACCCTGGATGACCGAACTGGTATGGAGGATGCTGGCCTGTTGGGGATACCTTTCCGGATCTAAGCCTGCTTTTACCCGTGAGACTGCCCGGTCGTCTCAACATTGTTCACGATATTCGAACGCCAGGATACTCAGCCTTTATCCGGATTTTCATTTCTATCCTCTGGTAGAGACGGTAGATCATATGCGGCTGATGTGGATCTCAGCATCTGCAGATCCGAAGCATAAATGAAAAATCGGGTTGGCTTTCTAAACTTTATGAACTTTCTAAACTATTTCTTACTTTTGTGCCAAATCATAAAAAAGGGTAAATGAATCATCCGTTATTAGAAAAATTAGAGACTTATTATATCCGTTTTAAGGAGATCGGACAGTTGATCACCGATCCTGAAGTGATTCAGGACATGGAGCGCTATGTGAGGTTGACCAAGGAGTATAAGGAGTTGGAGACAATCACCCGAACTGCCGATAAGTTTAAGGCGGCCCTGCTTAGTGTCGAGGAATCGAAAGATATTCTGCTGCACGAAGAGGATAAAGAACTTCGCGAAATGGCTGAAATGGAGATCGAAGAGCTGGAAGATAAATTGCCGGGTATGGAGCAGGAATTGAAGTTGTTGCTGGTACCCGCAGATCCGGACGATAGTAAGAATGTTATACTCGAGATCCGGGGAGGAACGGGAGGAGATGAAGCCTGTCTGTTTGCCGGCGATCTATTCCGGATGTACGCAAAATTCTGTGAACGTAAAGGGTGGAAAGTCGAGGTGACCAATGCCAATGAAGGGACTGCCGGAGGATACAAAGAAATCGTGGCCAGTGTTACCGGTAAAGGTGTGTACGGCATTATGAAATATGAATCGGGAGTGCACCGGGTGCAACGGGTTCCTGCTACGGAGACACAGGGACGGGTGCATACTTCGGCAGCTACCGTGGCGGTATTGCCCGAAGCCGAGGCTTTTGAAGTGGAAATCAACGAGGGGGCGATCAAATGGGATACTTTCCGTTCGGGAGGAGCAGGAGGACAGAATGTGAATAAAGTGGAATCCGGTGTCCGGCTGCGGTATGTCTGGCAAAATCCCAATACCGGTGTGGCCGAAGAAATCCTGATCGAATGTACCGAAACCCGGGATCAACCGAAGAATAAAGAAAGGGCACTTTCCCGTTTGCGTACTTTTATCTATGATAAAGAACATCAGAAATACATCGACGACATTTCGGCTAAACGCAAGACGATGGTCAGTACAGGTGACCGTTCTGCTAAAATCCGTACCTATAATTATCCGCAAGGACGGGTAACCGATCACCGGATCAACTTTACACTTTATAATTTACAGGCTGTGATGGACGGCGAAATCGACGAGATTATCGAAAAACTGCAGATCGAAGAAAATACCGAGCGTTTGAAAGAAAGCGGACTGTAGAAATGTACGATTTATCATTTACAATTAAATCATATGGATTATAATCAATTATTTGAACAGATAAAGGCAAAGAAATCCTTCCTTTGTGTCGGCTTAGACTCGGATATCGCTAAGATTCCCCCGCATTTGCTACAGTTGGAAGATCCTGTTTTTGAATTTAATAAAGCCGTTATCGATGCGACGGCCGAGGTGGCTATCGCCTATAAACCCAATATCGCTTTTTATGAAAGCCGGGGTGTCGAAGGATGGAAAAGTCTGGAGAAGACTATACACTATATCCGGACGAGTTACCCGGATATTTTTACTATTGCGGATGCTAAGCGGGGGGATATCGGAAATACTTCGCAGATGTATGCCAAAGCTTTTCTGGAAACTCTTGCTTTCGATTCGATCACGGTGGCTCCCTATATGGGAGAAGATTCGGTGACTCCTTTCCTGCAATATGAGGGAAAGTGGGTTGTACTTCTGGCCTTGACTTCCAATAAAGGAGCTTATGACTTCCAGTTTTTTGAAAGCGAAGGGATGAAATTGTATGAAAAGGTACTCGAAAAATCACAGGACTGGGGGAATGCCCGGAATATGATGTACGTTGTCGGAGCGACAAAAGCCGAGATGCTGGCCGGAATCCGCCGGATCGTGCCCGATCATTTTCTGTTGGTGCCGGGAGTCGGAGCTCAGGGCGGAAGTCTCGAAGAAGTGGCAAAATATGGAATGAATGCACATTGTGGTTTGATTGTCAACTCTTCCCGGGGCATTATTTTTGCCGACCGTACAGAAAATTTTGCCGTACGTGCACGGGAAGAAGCGTTTAAACTGCAAAAAGATATGGAGCGGTTGTTAGTGGAAGGGAAAGTATTATAGGTTGGCTTCTTTTGTCATAGTCGGGTGAACCTTGAGTTCGGTCTGGCAAAAAACTCCGGATTCTCGGCAGAGAAGCTGAATCGGAAAACTAAAGTTTTACCGGTAGAACTAAAAGTTCGTTCGGCTATGATAAAGTGAATTTTTTCTGACAAAAAGTTTCGGGAACGTTTCTGGAATTATAATACTTTGGATATAAATTCTGTAAATCCTTCTTCTTTGTCCGATTTTACTAATTTATAGTGTCTTTGTAAATTAACCGGGGCATTGGCTACCAAATAGGCTTCGGCACAAATATCCAGAAAATCGATATCATTATAATCATTGCCTAGTCCGGCAACCTCTTTACAGTTGATATTCAGTTTTTTTAAAAGAGCTTGACAACTATTGCCTTTATGGATACCGCCGGCAAAAATTTCCAGCCAGATTGCCCGGTTGTCTAAAGGCGAAGTGGAGCGTACTACGGAATAACCGGCTAAATCCGAACGGATTTTTTCTAGTAAGCGTAATTGCAGGGTATCGAGAATCATTACGAATTGGGTGGCTTTACCCTGTATGCCGGCCGGTGAATCTATCGGGCTTCCGAAAGGCCGGTAGGTGGCCAGGCGTTTTTGGTAATCGGGATGTACCGGATAAAGGGTTGTGTAATAAAAATAATGGTTATCCGGGATTTCCCGTTGGATGGTGAAATTGATATTATATTCCCAAAGATAAGAGGCTATTTCCCGGGTCTCGGACATACTGAGATGATGAGCCGACAATAATCGGTGATCACTCCAGCGGAGCGTGCCGGCACCGGAAGAGAAAACCAGATAATCTATCGGAAAACCGGCAGGTAATATTTTGAGGGCGGAATACAGGTTACGGCCTGTTGCAATGATCCGGATACATCCTTTGTTTCCGGCCAGTCTGAAGGCTTCCAGGGAACCGGAACTGATACTCCCGCCTCTGGGAAGAAGAGTGCCGTCCAGATCGGTAATAATCGCTTTGATCATCCGGGCAATAGTTCGTAAGTGAAATAGGGCAGGGATTCGTTCAGGTAGTGAAGCACTTTTTCCTGGTTCATCCCGTCTAAAGGATTGTGGGCATACCCGAAAGTAGCCTTGATTCCCATGTTGATGAAGTGTACAGCCCGTTCGATCGCTTCAGGTAAACTGTCGCCGTTGAGCAGACAACCGGTGATGACACTTGCAAAAGCATCACCGGTACCCGGATAACTGGCTGCAACGTAATCGCTGCTCACCCGCCACAGGCGTTCGTCGTTCTTATTATAAGCGAGCGTAGCCACTTTTTTTTCATTTCCCGACGGAGCCGAAGTGATGATAACATATTCCGGCCCGAGTTTACTGAGGGCTTTACACCATTCGATCGCTTCGGCCGGGGGTGTGTGAGGAGATGGCGCCGTATCTAAAAGAAAGGCCGCTTCCGTCAGGTTGGGTGTGATCACATTCGCTTTTTTACACAGTTCGCGCATCCCTGTTATCATGCCGGTATCCATCCCCGGATAGAGTTTACCGTGGTCTCCTAAAACAGGATCGACTAAGATGAAATTGTCGTCCTGACTGAAATCATCGAAAAATCCGGATACGATATTCATTTGTTTTTCCGATGCCAGATAACCCGAATACAAAGCATCGAAATGTAAGTCCAGTTCTTTCCAATGATCGATGATCCCCTGCATCTGGTCGGTCAGATCGAAGCTACGGAAATCTTTGTATTCGCTGTGGGCGGATAAAATAGCCGTGGGGAGAGGGCAAACCTGATACCCCATATAAGAAAGAATGGGGATGGCGACTGTCAGGGAGGCCCGGCCATAACCTGACAAATCGTGTATTGCGGCAATTTTTTTCATAGTCGAGAATATCTGTTTGTGCAAAAGTAGGATAAATAAGTCGAAAGTCCATAAGGTTTATGAACTCCCTGAACCTTGTGGGCTTTTTTTAAACTTTATAAACTAAGTATATCCGGGATTTTGGCTCCACCGGACTGAAGATCCGTTCCGCAATTTTGTGTAGACTCTCGATAATTGAAGTGTTTGTGTGTAATTTTGAGGGGTATGTGTAAAAATATAGTATTATTTTCTATTTTTGCCCCTGAAAAATAATGGTGTTATATAAAAAATTAATCTTTTATCGATTGTATGGCAAAAATAAGATTCTCGGCATTAGAAGAGCTGGCTCATCGGAAACCTTTAGAAGTCCCAAAACGGCGACGGGTATCTGAAATTTTCGGATGTGATGTACTTACCATAGAGAAAATGCGTCAGTATTTGTCTATAGAAGCTTTCAAGAAATTGGAAAAGGTGATGATAGAAGGTGGGACGATAGACAGGGGACTGGCCGATCAGGTTGCTGCAGCGATGAAAGCCTGGGCTGTAGAAAAGGGAGCAACCCATTACACTCACTGGTTTCATCCCCTGAACGGAGCTACGGCAGAAAAACACGATGGGTTTATTGATTTGCAAAAAAACGGAAGTATGATAGAAGCCTTCGACGGCCGGATGCTGGTACAGCAAGAGCCCGATGCATCGAGTTTTCCGAACGGCGGTATCCGGAATACTTTTGAAGCCAGAGGATATACCGCCTGGGATCCGGGATCTCCTGCTTTCATCAACAACAACACCTTGTGTATACCGACGGTATTCGTGGCTTATACGGGCGAAGCCCTGGATTATAAAACGCCGATGTTGAAGGCCTTGGCGTTGATCGACAAGGCAGCTGTCGGCATTTGCCAGTATTTCGATAAAGATGTGGAAAAAGTGACGGCAACCTTGGGATGGGAACAGGAATATTTTCTGGTCGACGAAGCCTTGTTCAATGCCCGGCCTGACCTGAAATTGTGCGGCCGTACTTTGATGGGCCATTCGGCAGCTAAAGATCAGCAGCTGGAAGATCATTATTTCGGGGCTATTCCCGAGCGGGTAAATGCTTTTATGGATGAACTCGAATACGAGTGCCATCGGCTGGGCATTCCGGCAAAAACCCGTCACAATGAATGTGCTCCGAATCAGTTTGAACTGGCACCGATTTTCGAGGAAGCGAACCTGGCTGTGGATCATAATCAGTTATTGATGTCTACGATGAAGCGGATAGCCAAACATCATAAGTTTCGGGTATTGTTGCATGAAAAACCTTATAAAGGAATCAACGGTTCGGGTAAACACAACAATTGGTCTTTACTGACGGATACCGGAGTGAATTTGTTGTCTCCGGGGAAGAACCCGAAGTCCAATATGCAATTCCTCGTTTTCTTGGTCGCTACTACAAAAGCTGTATTGGAACAGGAGGCCTTGTTTAAAGCTTGTATCGTTTCTTTGGGAAATGAGCGCCGTTTGGGAGGGGATGAGGCACCACCGGTGATTATGTCCGTATTCCTGGGACAACAGCTCGATTCTATTCTGGACGAAATCGAACAGAAAGTGAGCAGTAAGAAGATGAGTCCTGATGAAAAGACCGAATTGAAGTTGAATGTCGGTAAAATTCCTGAAATCATGCGGGACAATACCGACCGCAACCGTACTTCTCCTTTTGCTTTTACCGGTAACCGTTTCGAATTCAGAGCGGTAGGTGCTTCTGCCAATTGTGGTGCAGCGATGATCGTACTCAATACCGCTGTGGCTGAACAATTGATTGCTTTTAAGAAAGAAGCCGATGCATTGATCGATAGAGGGGTGAAAAAAGACGAAGCGATTTTTCAGGTCTTGAGAAAGTATATCATTGCTTGTAAAAAAATCCGTTTTGAAGGTAACGGATATAGTAAAGAATGGCAGGAAGAAGCTCAAAGGAGAGGGTTGTCGGTCGATAGTGATTGCGTGGGGGCACTCAAAGCTTACTTGGCTCCGAAAGCCAGAAAATTGTTCGTAGAGAACGGGATCTTTACCGAACGTGAACTGGAAGCCCGTTTTGAAATCAAGAACGAGATCTATCTGAAAAAACTACAGATCGAATCCCGGGTATTGGGGGATCTGGCCTTGAATCATATTATCCCGACAGCGATTACTTATCAAAATACCCTGATCGAGAATGTGAAAGGGTTGAAAGAGATCCTGCCGGATGTATATAATGAAGTGGGCGAAGTGCAGTTGAAAGCGATTAAAGAGATTTCTACCCATATCAAAGAGATCCGTACTTTGGTCGACGAAATGACCGAAGCCCGTAAAGTGACTAACAATTCTATTTCGAATGAAGTGGAAAGGGCTCAGGTTTATTCTGCTACGGTTTTACCGTATCTGGATAAAATCCGTTATCACATCGATAAGCTGGAACTACTCGTCGACGATGAGATCTGGCCCTTACCGAAATACCGGGAATTACTTTTCTTTAAATAGAAAAAGGGATCGGGTACGGTATCATTCGTCTGACCGATGGAATAAACCGCCGATTTGTCCAAAACTTCGGGCAAGTCAGCGGTTTTCTCTATATTCTTGTGTAGTTGAGCGATATTATTTTTCCCACCAGACTTTGGTGTTGATATCGTCAGGTCCTCCCAGCGATTTTACTGCGGCCTCGTAATTGGTTTTATTGGTTTGTTGGAGGGTGGCCGGATAGTTGAACCGTACGGGGACCATTTTGTTGTTATCCATGCCTGCTCCGGGTTTCATTTCCGGGAGACCTGTACGGCGGTATTCGAACCAGGCCTGATAATCACAGAAGAAAGCGGCCAGATGTTTTTGAAGTAGTATCCGTTCGAGTGTCCCGTCGTATGTGGCTTTGGGGTTGTCGAAATAGTCTCCGGGGACTACCCCTCCCCATTGTTCGATTATCGCTTCTACGGCTTTCCGGTAGTGGGGGGCTGCCTGGTCTGTGATCAGTCCCCGCCAGGCCATTTCAGCTTTGATGAATTCAACTTCGGCATAAGTCATAAAAAGCACTTTCATCGGTGCCGTACCTAATGTTGCATTAATATTGGAAGCATTGTAATCGAATCGTTCGGTGGCAGCAAATCCGCTCGGATAACCTTTATAACCGATCTTCTCCTGGCTACCGTCGTTTTTGGTGGCTTCATCCATAAAAATAGGAAGACGCGGATCGTTCAACTCCACCAGTGTATTTACAAAAAAGGAAGCCATCGCTTTATTGGAACGAAAATCTTCGAGCCGGCTAATGGGTGAGTCGTACGGCGAGATACCGGATATCGGCAATAAAGCTCCGTCTGCATTGTTTTCAAATACCGGATACTTTACCGGATTTCCGATCATCTCCGCTAATTTGGCCAGACTGTTCATCTCCGAACGTTTCGAAAGCCTCAGTAAACTTCGCATGTGCAGCGAATTGGCGAATTTTCTCCATTTCCTGACATCCCCGTCGTATAATAAATCGGTAGAAGATAAACTTTCGGATTCATCGAAAAGTGAATTTGCCGTTTCCAGATCACTTAATACCTGTTCGTAGACTTTTTGCTGGGTATCGAACTTCGGAGTTAAGATTCCTTCGTCTCCCCGGCAAGCTTCAGTCATCGGAACATCTCCGAAGCAGTCGGTCAGATTGGCATATACCCAGGCTCTCAAGGTCAAGGCTACCGCCTGATAATTTTTACTTTCTGCACCGACGGCCAATTCATACATTTCTTTGATATTGGTCAGCTGGAGATAATAAGTATTCCAGGTAGAATTTCCGGCATTCTGTAAATCCGCATAACGATGTACTCCGCCGGTAGTACTGGTGGTGACCATAAACTGCATCAAATGATGGGTAAAACTATGGGCCCGGTTATAATTGAAATTGGCTAAATCGTAAAGGGTGGGCGTCATCAGAGTCGAAGGGTCGATTTTTTCCAGTCGGTTGGGATCGGTATTGATCTCGTCGAAGTTTTGGGTACAAGCAGTCCATCCGGTTGCCAATAGCAATAGGCCTATTATTTTTTTTCGTAACATAAATCTATTTTTAAAATATTAACGAACGATGATCAGAATTTCAGTGTCAGATTAAAGCCCATGGTTCGGGTAGAAGGTAATTGTCCCATTTCCGAACCCGGAACGATGGTACCGTTATTCAGGGTTGCGACTTCCGGATCGTATACCGGGAAATCTTTTGTCCACATGGCCAGATTACGCCCGTACAAGGCGAGGGTCAGGCGTTCGATACCGATCTTATTCAACCCCGCCGAGGGAATCGTATATTCGATACGGGCTTCCCGGAGCTTCAGGAAAGAAGCGTCGAAAGAGTTGGTCTCTACATTGGCACGCCTCCAATAATCGGCGTAGTATTTGGATACAGAGATCGGTACATTGTTGGGTACATACTGCCCCCGTTCATCCAGCATCACACCTTCACCGACGACTTCAAAATTGGGGTTTTCCCGGTATTTCAGGGTATGTTTCAATGTTCCGTGTTCGGTCATTTTATGGTGAGTCTGGGAATAAACGATACCTCCCCATTGACCGTCGAACAATATGCTTACCCGGAAATTTTTGTAAGAAAACTCGTTCGAGAAACCGGCTTTCCAGGCGGGATAGGCATTCCCTACATATTCGAATTCGGTTGTCCGGGCCGTGATCCCGTCTTTCCAAACAACTTGTCCGTCAGGGGCCCGTTTTAGTTTATAACCGTAAATATCACCGATAGAACCACCTACTTTTGCAATCAGGGCACAATTAGTACCTCCTGTATAAGCAATGGTCTGTCCATCGGTCAAACCGGCTGCCAGGGACAATACCTTGTTGTAATTTTTCGCCCAGGTAAAAGTTGAATTCCAGGTGAAATTTTTTGTTTTTACCGGGGTTCCGTCCAGTTGTAGTTCGATACCGCGGTTACGCACTTTCCCGGAGTTCATCGTTGCTTTGGTATAACCGGTCGTTTGATCCATCGGTACGTCGAGAATCTGATTCCGGGTGATATTGTTATAAAAAGCCAGATCCAGTCCGAAACGCTGCTTGAACATCCGCCAATCCAGTCCGACCTCTATGCTATTGGAGATTTCGGGTTTGAATCTGGCATTGTAAAGCGTGGGAGATACGGAAGCCGATCCCGGAAAGGCAGAGGTATTATAATATTTGGCTGTTTTATAGGGATCGGTATCATTTCCTACCTGTGCCCAGGAAGCTCTCAACTTGGCAAACGATATTTGTTCGGGTAGGCGGAGTAGGTCTGAAAGTATAAAACTCGTACTCACAGAAGGATAGAAAAAAGAGTTGTTGCCGGAGGGGAGTGTACTCGACCAGTCGTTCCGTCCGGTTACATCCAGAAAGATCTTATTGGCATAAGATAAGGTGGCTGTGCCGTACACACTATTTACCCGTTTGTTTCTTTCCGTAAAGGTGGTGATCGGGGCAGCGACTCCGTTACTCAGTTTATAAACTCCCGGAGTGATCAGGTCTTTTACGTAAGCCTGTTGCATTTTGTATTTATTGTCCATCCGGTTGGCTCCTACCGATACACTCAGATTGAAACTGTTGCTCAATTGGTTCCGGTAGGTAAGTAGAACGTCCGTATTGTTTTCGTAGCTGAATACATCTTGTTGCTGGTAATATCCTTTGGGGAAATTCTTCAGACCATAAGGACGGATCATTTCGCGGGTATCGAAACTCAGGTCGATACCGGAACGGATCATCAATTCCCATTTCGGTGAAAATTCATAGATGATCGAACCGGTTGCGACAACACCGTGTTTTTCCATCGGATTCAGACATTCGTAGGCGATAACGTAAGGATTGTCCAACCAGGGACTGAACGGACGCAATATTTCCCGTCCTTCTTTCCCTTTCACCCAGCGTTGTTGGTACCAGCGTACATCGACGCTCGGATTGGTCAGGATCATAAAATAAGGGATAGAGGAGTTGTTATATCCCGTTGCCGGCAGATTATCGCTTTGCCGTTTGACATAATTGACCTTGGCGGAAACTCTTAACTTATCGGTTACCTGGTTTTGGAAGGAGCCCGATACGGCGATCCGGTTAAAACCCGTGTTCGGCATGATCCACTCATTTTTGGTATAAGTAAGCGATAGGCGAACGGCACTTTTTTCCGACGAACCGTCGATCGCAATACTGTTGACGAGTGTATAACCTGTTTGCCAGAATGCTTTACGATGATTTCTCTTCACCCATGGGGTACGGACCGTACCCATCTGTTGGGTTTCGGGGTCGTATTGATAATAGAGCGAACCGTCCAGTTTAGGCCCGAACGAAAGAGCTACATTGCCTGAAGCGGCTCCGTCTTCAGAATCTCCGTAAGAGTAATACAGTTTGCCCGAAGCATTGGTCTTTAAATCACCTTGACCGTATTCTTCCTGAAATTCAGGCCAGTGTAATACCCGGTCGAAACTGGAGTTGGAATTAAAAGTCACTCCCAGGTATTTTTTCTTTTTATTCACGCCTGATTTCGTCGTCACGAGCATCACCCCATTGGCTGCCCGGCTTCCGTATAAAGCAGCTGCGGTAGCTCCTTTCAGCACCTGGATACTGGCGATGTCATCCGGATTGATGTCGGCTATGCCATTCCCGTAATCTACCGGTACGTCACCACCACCTCCGGCTCCGTAGGAGTTCGAACCATCACCTGTCATCTGACTGTTTAAAGGCACTCCGTCCAATACGATCAAGGCATTGTTGCCGTCGATATTTAAAGAAGCATCCCCGCGTAAAGTAATCCGGGCGGAGGAGATCGGACCGGAAGAAGTCGACAGGATATTTGCTCCGGCTACTTTTCCGACCAATGCAGAAGCCCAGTTGGTCGGTGTCGCATCGGACATCATCTTTTCAGTAACGGTTTGGGTGGAATAGCCCAGGCCTTTTTCTTCTCTCTTAATCCCTAAAGCTGTGACTACTACGCCTTCCAATTCTTGCCGTTCTTCTTCCAGGGTAACATCGATCACTGTTTTGCCGTTCCATTTCAATTCCTGTGTTTTAAAGCCTAAAAAGCTGAAAACGAGCACAGCGTCTTTATCTGCTTGCCCCATAGATAAAGAATAAGTCCCGTCATTTTGTGTTACCACTCCCAGCGTTGTTCCTTTTATCAGGACGGCCACCCCGGGCATCGGACTTCCCTGCACATCTTTGACGGTGCCCGATAACACCATATCTTGCCCGAAACCTAACTTACAGGTAAGACATAAGACCCATAAAGTCGTAAAAATTCGTTTTGTCATACTGATTTTACACCTACTTTTCATAGTAATTTTAATTATTTTTTACAGGTGTAAAAGTATATTCAAGAAAAAACGGAATCATTACAAAAAAGTGAAGATTCCGTTAACCCGTCACGACTCAACTATTTTTTATCCTCTCATTGATCAGATCGCGGTATTCCCAGTAAGCTTGTTCCAATAACGGCATTTTTTCAGCGAAGAAAGCATATATTTTATCCCAATCCGCGGGATGGTATAGATTGACATCTTTCAATTCGAAATAAATCACACTTAACGGGCGTTCGCCCATGCCGAGGTAATCTTCGTCCCAATGCAGATCCTCCCCGCAATCCGCTGCCATGAGTTTCCGGTAAGACTGAAAACATTCGTAGATTTCGTATCTTCTCAAATCGTTTTTATGGTCGATTTGGAACAATACCAGAGCTTTTTGTTCATCGGCATAAAATTTGAGTTGGGTAGACTTGATTTTAACTCCTGTCAACACCCATTTCCGGTAAATCTTATGTTTGGAACAATAGCGTTTAAATCCGTTCCAAAAATTGATTTTAAGCTCTTTTGCTTCCTCCTTCGACCACATAATCGTTGAAAATTGAATATAAAAAAATGAAAATAATTATCTTTGCAAAGATAGAATTAATTGGGCGAAAGTTTATAACGTCTATGCCTTAGTTTAATTGCTTATGTTAGAACTAAAATACGATTATCACAGTATAGAGGCCGGATGTGACGAAGCCGGGAGGGGATGTCTGGCAGGTCCTGTTTTTGCTGCTGCCGTAATCCTGCCGGATAATTTTTCCAACGAATTGCTCAATGACTCTAAGCAGCTTTCGGAAAAACAACGGGCCGGGCTCCGTCCGATCATCGAACGGGAAGCTTTGGCTTGGGCTGTGGCTAGTGTCGATAATCACGAAATCGACAAGATCAATATTCTGAATGCTTCTATTCTGGCGATGCACCGGGCTTTAGACCAATTGAAAGTACGCCCCGGACACATCATTGTCGACGGTAACCGTTTTAAAAAATACAGAGATATTCCTCACCTTTGTATTGTTAAAGGTGACGGTAAATATATGTCCATAGCAGCGGCTTCCGTGCTTGCAAAAACTCACCGGGACGAATATATGGAAAACCTTCATGCTCTTTTTCCCGTTTACAATTGGAAAAAAAACAAGGGGTATCCGACACAGGAACACCGGAAAGGAATCGAACAGGCTGGAGTTACGGAATTTCATCGTACCAGTTTTACTTTATTGGACTCACAGTTAAAAATTCAATTTTAAAATAAGAACCTATGCATTAAAACTTGCTCCCTTCTTTTGTATTTAGTTTATTGCTTTTAGCCTTTACCTTTTAAACTTTTACTTTTTATATGGCTTTCATCAATTCGATATTAAGTATTTTCACCCAGAAACGGTTGGCACAGATTGACTTTTTCAAAGCCAATCCGATAAAAGTACAACGGGATACGTTACAGGAATTATTAACTCTGGCAGCAAACACCGAATATGGTCGGAAATATCACTTCAACACTATTTTGACTGCCGAACAATACCGGGAGCGTTTACCGATCGTCCATTATGAAGACATCCGGGATCTGGTCCTGCGGACTATGGAAGGGCAGAATAATTTGCTTTGGCCCGAAGAGATCAAATGGTTCGCCAAATCGTCGGGGACTACCGATGCCAAAAGTAAGTTCATCCCGGTAAGTCCTTCTGTACTTGAAAATTGTCATTTCAGAGGGGGAAAAGATGTCATCGCTATTTTTAACAGGCTCTATCCGGAAGCACAGGTATTTAGTGGAAAGACTCTGGCTTTGGGGGGGAGTAGCGAGGTTTCTAAAAGTAATAGCCATTGCCAGTACGGTGATTTGTCGGCCATTATGATTTCTAATACCCCTTTTTGGGCCAATATGATGAAAACCCCCGATTCATCTATCATGTTGATGAGTAATTGGGAGGAGAAAATCGAGAAGATATGTGAGACGACGATCAAAGAAGATGTCCGTTGCCTGGCAGGAGTTCCTTCCTGGTTTCTGACGGTCATTCATAAAATTTTAGAAAAAACAGGAAAAAGCAACCTGCATGAAGTGTGGCCTAACCTGGAGTTGTTTATTCATGGTGGGATTAGTTTTATTCCTTACCGGGAACAATACAAACGTCTTCTGCCCGATCCTAAGATGAAGTATCTGGAAACCTACAACGCTTCGGAAGGTTTCTTCGGTTTACAGGATGATCCGGAAGATGCTTCTATGTTGCTGATGTTGGACTATGGGGTTTACTATGAATTTCTTCCTATGAGTGAGCTCGGTAAAACCAAACCCCGGACTTTATTATTGGAAGAAGTGGAAACCGGGGTCAATTATGCGCTTATCATTACGACCAATGGAGGGTTATGGCGTTATATGATCGGAGATACCATTCAATTTACTTCGGTTAAACCGTATAAGTTCAGGATTACCGGTCGCACAAAATTGTTTATCAATGCTTTTGGAGAGGAACTGATCATCGATAATGCAACAGAGGCGCTCAAACGGGCATGTGCAGAGACCGGCGCAGATGTTTACGAATTTACTGCGGCTCCTGTCTTTATGGAAGAAGGGAAAAAAGGCGCTCACGAATGGTTGATCGAGTTCAATACACCTCCTGCCGATCCGGAGTATTTTGCCGGTATCCTGGATCAGGAACTTCAAAAATTAAATTCCGATTATGAAGCCAAACGGTTGTTATCTCTGGAGCGTTTACGCCTGCATATCGCCCGTCCCGGACTTTTCAACGACTGGCTTAAAGAGAAAGGTAAACTGGGAGGACAACACAAAGTGCCCCGGCTTTGGAATGACCGGACACATCTTGAAGAGTTATTGCTGCTGGACCGGAAATAAAATTCGGACAGGGACAGGGCCTCCGGAGGGGCTTATAGATTGTAGGCCTACAGCTTTTAAAGCCGGACCGGTGGCTTTGTTGTGAAAATTGGAGGGGAAGGGATAGTTTTTGATTTATATCTATATATCAAAACCATCACTTCCCCAAACTGTATCCGGCGGCTTTGTGCCGGTCAGACAACGGTTTTTCCAGACCATCCCCTGTGCTGTTTTCCGGCTGTTTTATTGTTGAATGAGTTATACCGGAGGCTGTGGGAGTATACCGGTTTCATGTCCGGAAGGTTTATTTATCGGGGAGGAGTACCACTTTTTGCCGGGGGAAAATATGTCCGAAACGGTCGGTGACTTCGATCTCGATTTCCCGGGCTTTTTCAGATGGAGTAGCTTCAAAATAAAAGAAAGATTCCTGGGGTTGGGTATATTTCTCGGTCTTCAATCGGCCGACATATTCCAGATAATCGGGATCATAGCCGTTAAAACGTTGCATTGCCCCTTTAGCGGCTCCGTCTTCATACCATTTCACCTGCCATTTTTTATCCCAGTTCCAGACCTTGGCAATGACGCTGTTCGGTTTTTCTTTCACAGTTCCCCGGGGAAATACTTTAAATTGCCAGTTGCGCTCATGGCCTACGGATTTATAAAACCATTCTATTTCCGAGCCTGTAATTTCGAAAACATCATAACCGTTAGGGGTACCGTCACGATTTTCATCGGCTGTCCACCAGGTTCCGCAGATGGCTCCTATATTGTGTTCGATAATACCGGGTTTGATTTCATGGTTGGAATTCAGGTGGGTATGCCCTGAGATCAGACTGACAGGGTGGTTTTTCAAAATACCGAACAATTCTTCTCCGCCGGGGATGATACCCCGGTCAGCATAATAAAAAGGGGAATGGGTGGCGATGAGGATTGGAGCATTTTCCGGAAGGTACTTTAAAAGTTGGTCTACCCATTGAATTTGTTCCTCCGTCAGGGCTTCGGTATATTTTTTATTTCCCTCGTAGAGGATGTTGTCGAGTACAATGCAATAGACTTTTCCTAACTGAAAAGCATAATAAGTCGGACCGAAATATTTTTCGTAGGTGTGGGCAGAAGCTTTGTCCGACAAGATTTCCTTATCATGGTCGTGATTACCGATAACGGGATAGAAAGGTATCTTTAGTCGGGCCATTTCTTTTTTGTAGACCGGGAAGTGTTCGAAATGATCCCAGACGATATCTCCCAGACTGATTCCGGTGACCGGTGTCGCCGGGGGATAACTTGCAATCATCTCTTTCAGGTCTGGAATACTTTGGGCCTGGAAACGCTGGAACTGTTCATCCGTTTTGGTTTGTACGTCCGCGATGGCTAGCAGGGTATGATGACTCCTTTTTCCTGTCTCGGTCAGCTGGAAGATATAATCTTCTTTTTCCGGATCTAAAGGCAGATAAAATTCAGGAGTTCCCGATTGGTAATCGGCCACATATCCATCCGGGGTCAGGAGGTAAACGAAACGGGCTTCCTGGTCGGTGTCGAGTAGGAAATTCCCTTTTGTGTCTGTCTGGGTGAAATTTATTCCGTCGGTGATGACGACATGGGATAATCCTTTATTTCCTGCTTTTACCTGTCCACGGATAGGCATACAGAAAGCAGCATGACTGAGAATCAGAAATGCTGCCGATAAACAAATTGTCAGGTTCATGATTTATTCTTTGATTAAGATAGAATTGAAAACAGTTAATATCTCTTCAGGAGATTTGGCCTTTTTCAGGGCTTTTTCGAGCTCTCCGGTTTCTTCCTCATAGTAAGCGACAAAGGCTGCATCCAGGCATTTCGACAGTTCTGCCGTAGCTGTTTGTTCGTTGATTTCCTGCCGGCGGACTGCTTTTTTGAAATAACTGTCCAGCTTCATAACCGAGTTATAAATCGCGGGTTTATAGATTTCCATCGTGTTATCGGTGAATCCTACCGTTGCTGTATGCCGGCGGACATATACTTTCTGAGTAGCATACAGTTTGCGGGCAATCCGATCCCCGAGGAAGTGCTGGGGATATTCTTTCAGGTCTGCATGATTCAGGTCGATCCCATAATTGGTGAATACAAATTGAGGAGTTTTCGCCGGTATAGGAGTACTGGTTGAAGCTGCAGTCGTTCCATGTGTCTTGTTATCGGCCAGAGCCATCCGTTGAGCTTTTACCGAGAACCCTAATGCGATAAGTGCTAAAAATAAAATTGTAATTTTCATATTCTTTTTTTATTCAATGTGATTTTCCTTATTTTTCAATGCAAAGTAAGAACAGAGAAATTACAGCCTGGTGAATAAATTATTTCGATTCGGTTAAATTTGGGGTACCGTAGGTTTGGATAAGAAAGTTAGTTACATGTTTGTTTTTTCCCTTCGGTTTCCTATTTTTGTTTCGGAAACATGGACTTTTTTTCCCGACATATTACCTCTGCTTCATCACGGATTGAAGATGAAAGTATTCTTTTAAAGCAGTTTTTAAAAGGGGATGACGAAGCATTTTCAATTCTTTATAATCGGAATATCAATCGGTTGTTTGCCTATGGGAAAGGATTGGGATTCGATGACGATTGTTTAAAAGATGCTATTCACGATATATTTTGCAAGTTGTATGCGGACCGGAAGTTGGTGAAGGATATCGGTAATTTTAAGTCTTATCTTTTCAGGGCACTGAAGAATCATTTATTGAACGATTTGCAGAAGGATACCCGGAATACTTCACTGGAACGGCAGGAACGAGAGTTTGTTTTGAAGGTAAATGTACTGGATACGCTGATTGAAGAAGAAGAAAGGGTCTATATCGAGCAGATGCTGGAGAAATGTTTCCGTTGTTTGACCGGGCGGCAAAAAGAAGCTATTTGGCTGCGGTTTATCCAGGAGATGGATTATGAAGAAATTGGGATTCAACTGGATATGACACCACATGCTGTCCGGAAATTAATTTCCCGGGCGATTTTGCGGATACGCCGGCAGCAGTTTCCTTTTTCTCCTTTGGCCTTGTATTTTATGCTAATCTCTGAAAAAAAGTAATTTTCTTCTAAAATATTTTGCAATTCTTGGGGACAAAAAACAAACTGGATTGTCTTCAATTTGTTATGAAGAAAAATTATATCCAATATCGGGCATCCCAATTTGCGACAGATCCTTTTTTCCTGCAATGGAGAATGGTCGGAGATAAACGGTCTTCTTACTTTTGGGAGACTTTTATCCGGGAACATCCTGAAAAAGAAGACGAGATCCGGAAAGCTATTCGGATCGCCGGAACTATTCGGATGAATGATTATGTATTTTCCTCTTTGGAAAAAAAGCGATTACTGGAGCGGATTATAGTTTCCGGGAGGGTTTACAGAAGAAGAAAACAACACAGGCTGATCGTTTATTCGGCCGCCGCAGGACTAGTTTTGTTGTTGTCACTGACGTGGTTGTTGCCTACTGACTCTTCCGATAGCTCTACCGGCGGGCAAACGATGGCCTCGTTGTCCGCAGCCGATGAGCATATCCGTTTGATCACTGCTGCACAAAAAACTTTCGAATTGAGTAATAACGCGGATATCGTTTATCGTTCCCAAGGAAATATTCAGGTGAAAGACGGACGACAAAACGAAATATGGCAAGAAGAAGTAACAGAAACGGTTGGAATGAATACGCTGATCGTGCCTTTCGGAAAACGTACTTCGTTGACGTTGCCCGATAGTACACAGATTTGGTTGAATGCCGGGAGCCGGGTAGAATTTCCATCCCGATTTGCTGAGGGAAAACGGGAAATTTATGCTGAAGGAGAAGTATATCTCGAAGTAGCGAAAGATACTGAACGTCCTTTTACGGTCCGTACACCCTTTTATGATGTCCGGGTGCTGGGGACAAAATTCGTTGTATCGGCCTATAAAAATGAAACCGAACATGCTGTCGTACTGGCTGAAGGGACAGTTGAAGTGGGTTTGCAAAATCAGCTTCCCTGTCGTTTGAGTCCGAATCATAAATGGAGTGTAAACGATCGGAAAACTAAAATCACGGAAGTTGTCCCCTATGAATATTTTTGCTGGAAAGATGGAGTATTACAATTTTCCCAGGAGACACTCTCTACAATCCTGCACCGGATTTCCCGGTATTACGGAGTGAAAATCGATTATGTTCCGGGTGAAGAAGAACGAATCAGTGGAAAATTAGTGTTGTTTGAAGATGTGCGTACCGTCCTGGACAATATAACCGTAATTCTGCCGGTGACCTATACGATTCATGATCAGGAAATACATATAACTAAAACCCTTAAATAACGATGCCTATGAAGATATGAAACGACAAAAATAAACCGGACGATACTTGCCCTATCGCCCGGTATGATACCTCTAAACTAAATCAATCAGTATTATTAATATCATTACAAATGTATGAAAGAAAATAAGATTTTATTCAAATCTTTCCGGTTTATTCAAGCCGGTCTGCTGATTTTCGTGATCGGAGTTTTCGGGAATGTGCAGCAACTCCATGCGCAGACACAGCATTATTCCTTCGATTTCAGAAATAAGACAGTACAGGAAGCGATTGCAATGATCGAAAAGCAAAGTAATTATGCATTTCTGTTTTCAGAAAAATCGTCGTCGATCCTGAATCGAAAGTTAAACACCCAAGTGAAAGATACTGCTATAAACGGAGTACTCGACCGTGTTTTTAAAGACCTTCCGCTTAGCTATAAAATTGTGGGACAACAGATCCTGTTGACTCTGAAAACTGCACCGGTAATACCACAAGCTCCTATACGTAAAATTCAGGGGACGGTAAAGGATAACCGGGGAGAAACTTTACCAGGAGTGTCTATTGTACTGAAAGCTTTTCCGTCGTTAGGGACAACGACGGATATCGACGGGAATTTTGTATTGCAGGTACCCGAAGATAATGAAAGCCTGTTGGTGTCGTTTGTCGGTATGGAAACCCTGGAGGTGAAGTTGCAGGAAGGGGTCGGGCAGTATGATGTGATACTGCAACCTTCCAATACAGAACTGTCGGAAGTGGTTGCGGTGGGATATTTCAATCGGAAAAAAGACAGTTTTACCGGGTCGGCGGTTACGGTTTCCGGAGAGCAGTTACGACAGGTGAATCCCAATAATGTGTTTCAGAGTTTACAAACCTTCGATCCCTCTTTCCGGATTCTTGAAAATAATCTTCTGGGTTCCGATCCCAATAGTTTACCGAATATCAATGTACGGGGAACTTCTTCGGTACCTACCGGTGGAAACGGAGAAGTGTTGCGGAGGGATAATATCAATAGTAATGTGAATATGCCTACTTTTATTCTGGATGGGTATGAAGTGGGGGTTGAAAGAATTTATGATCTCGATGTCAACCGGATAGCTTCGATTACTTTATTGAAAGATGCGGCAGCGACGGCAATTTACGGTTCCAGAGCTTCCAACGGGGTGATGGTGATTACAACAGTAGCTCCTAAGGAAGGCCAATTGGAAGTGACTTATAATCTGGAACTGAATACCAGTATTACGGATCTTTCTTCTTATCATGTGCTGAATGCCAGGGATAAACTGGAATATGAACGATTGGCCGGATTATATGATTATAATGGCGCACTGAATCAGGATGAGCTCGACGAATTATACTATCAGAAGATGTATAACATAGTTAGCGGAGTCGATACGTATTGGTTATCACAACCCATCCGGAGTACTTTAGGACATAAACATTCCTTGTATATCAGCGGAGGATCACAGGCAATGCGTTATGGGATCGACCTTCATTATCAGGGAATGCCGGGGGTGATGAAAAAATCTGAACGAAACCGTTATGGGATCGGGGTGGAGTTGTCTTACAATAAGGATCAGAAACTTTTATTCAAAAACACATTATCTTTCGATAAAGTAAAGGCGGCAGAGTCTCCCTACGGAAGTTTTTCGGAATATGTCCGTATGAATCCTTACTACCCGAAAACAGATGGGAACGGACAGTTGATCCAGGAGATCGATAGCTGGACAGATCGGAGCGGAGCGGGTGGTTCGATGAATACGGCTACTGTACTGAATCCCCTGTTTGATGCAACATTGAATAGCTTTCAGGATAAATCGTATTGGGAAGTAAACGATGTTTTCAGTATCGAATGGAATATTACCGAAGCGCTTCGGCTTAGAGCATTGGCCAGTATCGGGCAAAAATCTACCTATCAGGATGAATTTGTCTCTCCGCTGGATAACGAGTACTATTTTTATGCGACTCAGGACTTGAAAAAAAGAGGTAAATATACCTATAACCGCGAACAACAAAGCTATTATGACGGCAATGCCACGCTTACGTATAGTAATAGTTTCGGAAGACATTTTGTTAATCTGGCTTTAGGAGCCAACCTGCGCGAAAATAAGTCCTCGGGTGAATCTATGGTAGCTACCGGTTTTACGAACGATCGTTTTACTTCGATCGGATTTGCCAATAGTTACAAAGAAAATTCGTCGCCATACAGCACTTCTTCGAAAGAACGGCTTTTCGGTACTTTTCTGAGTGCCAATTATTCGTTCGATAATCGCTATCTCCTCGACCTTTCGGTACGGGCCGACGGTTCCTCGAAGTTCGGGTCGGACAATAAGGTCGCTCCTTTCTGGGCTTTAGGGATCGGATGGAACCTTCACCATGAAAAGGCATTACAGGCGGTGGGTGTGCTCAGTCAACTCCGTTTGAAGGCGAACACAGGACTTACAGGAGCAGTGTCGTTTACTCCTTATATGGCCAATACTTTATATGAATATTACAAAGACAACTGGTATTCTACCGGAGTAGGGGCCATTGTCGATCAATACGGTAATGAAAACCTGAAATGGCAGCGGACCCGTAATTATGATATCGGGCTTGATTTGGGGTTCCTGGACGATCGTTTCTTTGTATCGGGGCGGTATTATTATAAACTGACACAGGATATGCTGACCGATGTTACTTTGCCACCTTCGACCGGTTTTTCCTATTATAAAGAGAATTTAGGAGATATCCGGAATCAGGGTTATGAACTCAATCTGAAATTGCAGGCTGTAAAACAAACGGATTTTACAGTTGCTGTATTCGGAAATTTTACCCACAACCGGAATAAATTGGTGAAAATTTCCAATTCTTTGAAGAAATTGAATGAAAAAGCCGATGAATCGCAACTTGAAGACGAGTATAAAGGTACCCCCTTACTCCGGTATAATGAAGGGTTATCTATGAATACCATTTATGCCGTTCGCTCGCTCGGTATCGATCCGGAAAATGGTAAAGAACTGTTTATTACTAAGGAGGGACAGCTCACACATGACTGGAATGTAGCGGATATTGTGCCGATATGTGATGCTTCTCCCGATCTGGAAGGATTTTTCGGAGGGAACATTTACTACAAGGGGTTTCTACTGAATTTTTCCTTTTATACCCGTTTCGGTGGCTATGAATACAATCAGACTCTGGTCGACCGGGTAGAGAATGCGGATCCCCGCTACAATGTTGACCGCCGGGCTTTTAAATACCGTTGGGCGAACCCCGGAGATGTCGCCCGCTTTAAAGATATTGCGGACTTGGGAAGTACTCAAGTCACCCAACGGTTTATAGAGAAAGATAATGTCCTGGAACTGAAGTCGGTCTATCTGTCATATGATTTTTCTCCGGCGATTGCAAAAAAATTGTTTATGAAAAGTCTGCGGGCTTCGGTGACTCTGAACGATCTTTGGCGTACTTCTTCGATTGCAATCGAACGGGGAATCGATTATCCGTTCGCCCGTAATTTTATATTTTCTTTACAAACCACATTCTAAATTCCGATATTATGAAGCAATTAGTTATTAGTATATTGATAGCCTGCCTGTCTTTTTCCTGTAATGATTGGCTGGATGTACAACCAGAAGCTTCGGTCAGTAAGGAAGAATTGTTTCGTTCCGAATCCGGTTTCTTCGAAGCCCTCAATGGGGTTTATACCCGCTGTATTCAGAGCGACTTATACGGGGGAGAATTAGCAGTCGGAATCCCTGAAGCATTGGCACAGAATTACAGTAATAGTGTATACGACTATACCGGTTATTTGAAGACCTCTATGTTCGATTTTACCGATCTTACTTTCCGAAACCGCCGGGACGGAATCTGGCGGGCAGGCTATAATGCCATTACCAATTGTAACCTGATATTGGAAAATATCGACCGGAAGAAGGAGGTGTTCAGTACCGATTTGTACGAGCTGATCAAAGGAGAAGCTTTGGCGTTAAGGGGTTATATTCATTTTGACCTGTTACGTCTTTTTGCCGATCCTTATCTTACCGGTGCGTCCGAAGAAGCGATCCCTTATGTAGATACCTATAGTAACCGGGTGACTCCGCTTTCGACCGTAGAAGCAGTAATCGGTAAGGTATTGGCAGACTTGAATCAGGCGAAAAGCTTACTGGAAAAACATGATCCGATAGTTATCGGCGAATATGTCGTGGGATTTCCGGGGGAAAATGGAAGCACGGAGGAAGCTTCTCATGAATTATTTTTACAAAACCGCCGGCATCGGTTGAATTATTATGCCGTATGCGGGGCTTTAGCCCGGGTATATCTTTATCAGAAGGATTATACGCATGCCCTGAACAATGCCTTGACCGTGATCGATGCTCATAAATTCAGCTGGGTGGATCCTGAAATTTTTCTTGAGTCCGATCCGGCTAAAAAAGACCGGATTATGTATAAAGAACTGGTCTTCGGTTGGTATGCCGACAAGCAGGTGACAGCGTTCCGGGATAAATTCAATGCTGTAACGACAGGTTTTTATCTGAATTATAATTATGCCCGCAGTATCTATGAGGTAGCCGGAGTCGGAGCTGAAGATTATCGTTTTAAAGCCTGGTTTACACAGCAGACTCTTGTTGGTAACGATCCCTGCTATCAGGTACAAAAATATTTGCAAGACGAAAAACAGAACCTTCATTATCTGATGATACCGGGTATCCGGCTGAGCGAAATGTATTATATCGCAGCCGAGAGTGTGTATGCTACCGATCCAGGACAAGCCTGGGAATATTTTAATACTGTGCGTTTTCATCGTGGCATAGGGGTCGTACTGAACGAAAATTCGGGGGCTGACTTTATTACGGAACTATTGAAAGAATACCGGAAAGAAACCTATGCTGAAGGACAGTTGTATTTCAATTATAAAAGATTGAATCAGAGTATTGTGAACGAATCCAATTTGGTCTATCCGGCCGGACCTTCGATTTACCGGATACCTTTACCGGAAGATGAACTTGAATTTGCTAACCGTTAATTTTTAGAACCATGAAGCATTATTTGTTTTTAATATTCGGAGTAGCGGCTTTCTTTTTAGGGGCATGTCAGGAAAACGAGGAGTTCGTGTATCACTCTTCGGACCATATATACTTTCATTTTAAGGATTTAGCCGCTAGTAAAATCACCCATTCTTTTGCTTATGCCCCCGATGCCGTAGAGGATACGATTTTTATTCCGGTTCGTATTTCCGGTAATCGGACCGGGTATAGCCGGCAGTTTAAACTCGGAGTCGTTGCCGGAGAGACGACCGCCCTGCCGGAGAAACATTACCGGCCCTTGGCTGGTTTTTATGAGATCGCAGCCGATTCAGGTACTTTGAATGTACCGGTTATTATTTATAATAAAGATCCTGAAATGGACGATTCTACTTTTACGCTGACCCTGACTTTACTTCCGACCGCCGACTTTCAGGTCGGTCTGACTTATCCTGCGAAAGCTTGTATTTCGTTTTCCAATCGTTTGGAACAACCGGATTGGTGGATGTATTGGATGGCTAATCTGGGTATGTATTCCAGGGTGAAGCATCAGTTGTTTCTGATTGCTTCGGGAACCGATGAATTAGCCGATATGTCAAAGCCCGATGCCTATATGCAAATCCCGAAGACACTTTTTCATCTGGATCAATACAAAGCGTTTTTAAATGATCCGTTTGGCTGGGTGGAAAAACAGGAGGAATATGCTTTGACGCCAGCCGGAGACGATAATTATCATTTTTATCTGAAGAGTACTCCCGAGAAGGTAACTTTGATGAAAAAAGACCCGGCTTCAGGGATCTGGCGCTTTATCGATGAGAACGGTCAGTTTATTTCTTAAAATGCGATAACTTTATGAAAAATTTATATAGTATTCTCTTTTGGGGTTTTGCTGCTTTGCTTTCTGCTTGTAGCGAAGATTTGGGAAATTATGATTATACAGCACCGGAAATACCGGTCGTAACGAACCTGGATTCGCTTTATCCCGTTTATGTCGGCGATCGGTTGAGAATCGAACCGTCGGTGAATTTTCACGATACCACTTCGCTTTCTTATGAATGGGAGATAACTGTTCCTGAAGAGATGGAGAATATCACTTACGAAGGACGGGTGTTGAATATTTTTTTCGGCCTGAATGCCCAGGATTATAAGGTACGGTTCTGTGTCGTGGACAACGCAACCGGGATGAAGTATTTTTATTATTCGACCGTTCGGGGGAAAACCGATTTCTCACAGGGTATCCTCCTGCTTACTTCCCGTCAGGGACAGGCGGAATTATCTTTTATCAAACCCGATGGGAAAATTCAGACCGACCTATATGGACAGATGTACGGTGAACCCTTGCCCGGTAGCCCACGGCAGTTAATTGCTATACAACATGAATTTATGCTGAACAAACCCTATCTCGGCTATTGGGTAATCTGTTCGGATACCCAGCGGGGAGGAGTACAATTGGATGTCAATACTCTGAAAAGGACTAAATATCTGAACGAAAATTTTTTTAGTATACCGAAGGAAGAGATCGATGCTCAATATTTTTTCCCGACTTCCATGGCAGTTATGAACGGAATTATCAATAACCGGTTTTATCTGGGAGCATCCAGTACTTACTATCTGAGTCCGGTATACGGGTACTTCGGTCTTCCGGCTGCGGGAGAGTATCGGCTTGCTCCTTACCTGATTGTCAGGGAAGCTTATTTCCTCGGGTATGATACAGAGAAAAGCGGTTTGGTTTATTTTGACGGTGGTGGTAATTTCTTTGGAGACAATTATCTGGTACAGGGTACGGCTTTCAATCCGGCGAAGATCGGGTTAGATGTACTGACCATGCAATCCGTCTCGAATGAGGTGAATTACATTTTCGGCAAAGATCCTGCGGATGGGCAGATCTATGAATTGAAATTCAGTGTAAAAAGTGATCCCAAGACTATTACTCCGATTCATAAAAAGATTTTCAGCGGACAGGATAAGGTGGATGAAAATACGCTTTGGGCATTTACCAATACAGAAGTGTTTTATTTTTCCCACCAGGATAAAATCTACCGTTATAATCCGTTGAATGGGGAAATCAAGGCTTTGGAGGCCGATTTTAAGCAGAAGAATATCACTTTGCTTAAATTGAAAGATTCCGATACGTTGATTGCCGGTACTGATGGTTATCTCTGTTTTTTGGATATCGGTACCGGAAAATCGGGTCAGATTATCCGCGATTTTGATCAAGTGACCGGTGAGCCGGTCGATCTCTATATAAAAGAATAATAAAAGTCTGAATCATGAAATCGATATTATATGTTCTTTTTTGTGTGTTGTCTGCTTGCGGGACGACCTCTTCCAATCACTTTACCTTACAGGGAAAGATCGGTGAACTGGATGCTCCGGCCAGAATTTATATCGATTATGTGTCGGGACTGGGAAAACGGATGGATTCGGTTTTATTGGAGAATGGAAATTTCAGGTTTGAAGGGGAGATCGATTGTCCGGCTCTGGCCCGGATCATTCTCGATTATGATGGGCGAGGAATGCAAAATGCGGTAAAGCGTGGATATACTTATCTATTGTATATCGACCGGGGCAAGAATGTCGTTCGGTCGGAAGATTCGCTGCATCATCTGCAAATAGATGATTCACCCATTCAGAAAAAATATGACATTTATAACGAATATATCGGTGGCTCTATCCAGGATATCTCTCTGGCGGTCGGGAAGAAACTGGTCGGGCTTACTTCGGATCAGCAACAGGACCCGGAGATCAGGAAAGGTTTGAATGAGGAATTCCAGCGTCTGCTTTTGGAGCGGCATCGAAAACAGATGCAGTATATTCGTGAATTTCCCGATTCTTTTTTCAGTCTCGTGGCTTTGAGTGAGAATCAGATTCAGGATAATGAACTTGCTTTACTGGATTCTCTTTTCTATTCGTTAACCTCCGATTTGCAGACTTGTAACCAAGGTAAAGCATTTGCGGCCAGATTGACTGCGGCCCGGAATACGGCTATCGGTAATATCGCTCCCGATTTCTCGCAGCAAGATACTTGTGACCGGTTTATCCGGTTGTCTGATTTTCGTGGAAAGTATGTGCTGTTAGATTTTTGGGCATCCTGGTGTGGTCCTTGCCGGGCTGAGAATCCTTATCTTACCCGGGCTTATACAGCCTTTAAAAATCGGAATTTTGAGATCTTGGGTGTTTCCCTGGATAGTCGCTCTAGCCGGGAAATCTGGTTGGAAGCGATCCGGAAGGATGGTGTGACATGGCCTCAGGTGTCCGATCTGAACGGCTGGGAAAATCAAGCTGCCCTTTTATATGGCATAAGGGCTATTCCACAAAATTATCTGCTCGATCCTCAGGGAAAAATTATAGCTAAAAACCTTAGGGGAGAGAATCTTTTGCTCAAGTTGGAAGAAATATTGGGAGAGTAGAATTCGGTAATAAATTTTAAAATACTCCGTCAGCTAAATAATTTCTATTTGGCTGACGGCTCGGGTAAATATAGCTTGCCTTTTTTGAATATTATCCTTTGAAGATAGAAAAAGGAAATTTTTCTGAAGCTTTTGTAATTATCTTCGGCTGCGGTTGTAAAGAATGATTTTTTTCGTTTCTTTGCAAAAATTTGGATTGATGAATAGGAGTCCATGCTTTGAGTTAAGATGGCAGAACAAATGATTTCAGTAGAGCGGTTGAAGGCAGGCGATGAGATGGCTTTCAGACATTTGTTTGATGATTATTATCAAGCATTGTGTCTTTTTGCGGTGGATTATCTGGGTGACGATGCAGAGGCTGCGGATGTTGTGCAGGAATGTTTTATAAAGTATTGGGCACACCGGACGGAGTTTGACCATTTGATGAAAATACGTGCTTTCCTTTATACTGTAGTCCGGAACAATTGTCTGAATATTTTGAGAAATGACCGGAGACGGCAGAAATATCTGAAAGAAACTGAAAATGAATTGTTTTTTCAGGATTCCTTGATTGAAGAAGAGGCCTTCCGGATGTTTTATCAGGCTGTGGAAGCTCTTCCCCGGCAGACCCGTCGAGTTATTCTGTTGGCTCTGGATGGATTGGATAACAGACATATTGCTGCAGAAATGGGAATTTCAGAAAATACGGTGCATATGTTAAAAAAGATTGCCTATAGAAAACTCAAGGCTATGCTTCGCGAATATTATTTTCTTGTCTTTTGCTTCCTCGGTTGATCTCAAGTCATTTTTAATTATTTTCAAAAAAAACATATGCTGATACACCATGAATTGCGATTTTGGTGTTCTATATATGAAAATAATTAAAAAATGGATAAAAATATCTTTTCAATAGCAAAGCGGATTGCCGAATATCTTAGTGGAAATGAGGATATAGAGGGAAAGCAAGAGTTGGAAGAGTGGCGTAAAGAATACCGGAATGAGAGCTTACTGCAAAAAATAACCGGGGATAGCCGGAGACGGTTGGAACAGAGGCGTTATGATGATTTTCCGTGTCAACAGGGGTGGGAACAATTGCAGGCAAAACGTTTGCGGATACGCCGCAGGCGGTTATACAGACGACTGTCGGGTTGTGCTGCTCTGGTTGCTTTGTTTTCTGGATTGGCTTTCTTCCTCCTGATGCCGGGAGAAGGAAAAGAGAATATACATTTCTCTGCTGTGACGGCCAATATTGAGGTCGGTGGCCCGAAAGCTACGTTAATTCTGGACGATGGCAGGGAAATTAATCTGACAAAACAGCAGGGGGTGATTTCCGTCCCTTTGTCTTCTGTGCAGAATACGGGCCATCGGCTGACTTACCGGCCGGATTCTTTGCCGGTACAGGCGAATCCGGTGTTTCATGAATTGATCGTTCCGCTTGGCGGCGAATATCAATTGCAATTGTGTGACGGTACTGTCGTATATCTGAATGCGATGAGTAAATTACGTTTCCCGAACTTTTTCAGTGGTAAAGTCCGGGAGGTAGAGCTGGAAGGGGAGGCATACTTTAAAGTCTCTAAAGACACTGCATGTCCTTTTGTTGTCAAAAGTGCCTCATGTGTGGTGTATGTGTACGGGACTCAGTTTAATATTTCAGCCTATCCCGATGAACCGGAAATACATACGACGTTGGTAGATGGGAAATTAGCTGTGGAAAATTCATACGGATACAGGAAAATAAAGCCGGGAGAACAATGGCGCTATGATAAACAGAAAGAAGAAGTGACGGTGACCTCGGTGGATGTAACCCTTTATACTGCCTGGAAGGATGGGTGGCTGAAGTTTAATGACGCCCGCCTGGAAGAGATTATGCAGACGGTGAGCCGTTGGTATGGGGTTGAAGTGAGTTACGAAACAGAAGATTTGAAGGAGCTGTGTTTCGGATGCAATGTTAACAGGCATAATTCGATAGATCCCTTGTTACGTGTGTTTGAGGCAAATGGTAAAATCAGGATAGAACGGGAGGGCAAAAGATTAAAGATAAGACAAGGACGTTAAAAAGATGGAGGTCGATTGCGGCTTCCCCCATCTTTCAGTATACGTTAGTTTAATAACCAACTTAAAGTTAAACAAATCTATGAAAAAAAATTGGATTTTCTTCCGGTATGATCCCGGAAGGTTGAAAAAAATGTGGCTTATGTTGAAATTAACATCAATCTGTTTGTTGCTTAGTGTGTTTCAGTTGCATGCACGGTCACAGGCGGTGTCGTTGAATCTGAAAAATGCCACTTTGCAACAGGTTATCTGGGCGATAGAAAGTCAGACAAATTTCATTTTTATGTACAGTAAAGATGATCTGGACAAGAGTGGGAAAGTATCTGTGAACCTGAGTAATGAGCATGTGGAGAAAATTCTGGAGAAATGTTTACAGGGGACAGGCTTGACTTATGTGATTCAGGATGAGGTGATTGTTTTACGTCCTCAGACAAGGATGACTTTACCGGGGAAACTGACATTGACAGGACTGGTTGTGGACCGTCAAGGAAACTCATTGCCGGGAGTGACAATCTTATTGAAAGGTACTTCGATGGGAAGTGTGACGGATGCTCGGGGAAATTTTAAATTTGAAATTCCTGAGATGGAAGAAATGGTATTGGTGTTTTCATTTGTGGGAATGAAGAAAAAGGAAGTGATATACCGCGGGGAGGAAGTACTTAAGATCGTGTTGGAAGAGGAGACTGCGGAGATGGAAGAGGTGGTGGTTACCGGTATTTTCGAGCGGAAGAAGGAAAGTTTTACCGGTTCGGCGACTACTTATTCCTCCCGGGAATTAAAAAAAGTAGGGAATCAGAATATTATCCAGAGCCTGAAAAGTCTGGATCCGGCTTTTGCCATACTGGAGAATAACGAAGCCGGTTCCGATCCCAATCATCTGCCCGATCTTGAAATCCGGGGAAAGAGTAGTATTGTCGGTCTGAAGGAACAATATAATGTAGATCCTAATCAACCTTTGTTTATTCTGGATGGTTTTGAAACTTCTTTACAGACTATCATGGACCTGGATATGGACAGGGTTGCGTCGATTACTATCCTGAAAGATGCAGCGTCGACAGCAATCTATGGCTCGAAGGCGGCCAATGGTGTCGTTGTGGTAGAAACAGTAAAACCGGAGCAAGGAAAATTACGTGTGACTTATTCAGGGAATTTCAATATACAGATGCCTGATCTGTCCAGCTATAAACTGATGAATTCTGAAGAAAAACTGCGTTTTGAAGTATTGTCGGGATACTATAAATCGACGGGGGCTTCAAATTATATGCAATTGCAGGAACTTTACAATAAACGTCTGGCAGATGTCCGTACGGGGGTGAATACCTATTGGCTGGGGGAACCTGTACGGATCGGTTTGAATCACAGGCATTCGTTGTATGCGGAAGGCGGAGATGAGAATATGCGGTATGGGATCGGAGTAAGTTACAACGGTATTTCCGGGGTCATGAAAGAATCACAACGGGATATTTTCAGCGGTAACCTGGACCTGATTTACCGTAAAAACCGTTTCTTGTTTAGTAATAAGCTGACGGTTAATTATAATTCGACTCATGATCCTATTGTCGAATATTCGGAATATGCCGCAGCAAATCCTTATTATAAAAAAAGGACGGAGGATGGGGAAATTGAGAAATGGTTGGAGTACAGTGATTATGCAAAGGTACAGAATCCCTTGTGGAATGCTTCGCTCAATAGCCGGAAGCGGGGACGGATGTTCGGTGTCACGAATAATTTCAGTGCGGAGTATAATCCGGTGACTTTCCTGAAATTACGTGCCCGTCTGGGTGTGACTAAAAGTATTACGGAAACAGATCATTTTACCTCTCCCGAAGATTCTCGGTTCGACGAGAAAAGTAGTCTGGAAAAAGGGTCTTTGACTTATATGAATAATAAAGGCCTGAATTATGAAGCTGAATTTACAGCTTCTTTGGGGTATCTCTTCAGGGAAATTCACCGGATAAACTTGGTTGCAGGAGGGAATCTGAGTTCTTCCGAAAGTGTGGGTAACGGGTATGCTGCCATTGGATTTCCGAAAGGAGAATTTGATACTCCAGTCTTTAGCAAAGGATATCCGGAGAATGGAAAGCCTTCTTTCAGTGAGAGTACCAGCCGTTCGGTAAGTGCTTATGTGAATGGGGGATATTCGTTGAAAGACAGGTATTTGCTGGATCTTACCTGGCGGTTGAGCGGATCGTCTGTTTTTGGTACCAATAAGCGTTATACCCATACCTGGTCGGTAGGGTTGGCCTGGAATGTACATAACGAAAATTTTATCCGGAAATATGCCCGCTGGATCACTTTGCTGAAAATCCGGGGATCTGTCGGAAATCCGGGGAATCAGAATTTCAGTTCTTATCAGACGATTTCGACCTATGTTTTTCAGACTTATCGCTCTAACTATTTCGAGCAGGGAGTGTTGTTAAATAGCTTGGGTAATCCGGATTTGGAATGGCAGAAGACTTTGGACAAGAATATAGGAGCCGACTTGACGTTTATGAATAACCGGATGTCTGTCAATGTAGATTATTTCAACAAAGTAACCGATCCTTTACTGGTGAATGTCAATGTTCCCTCTTCTTTGGGAATGAGTACGGTGATGACTAATCTCGGAAAACAGACTTCCCGGGGATGGAATGGTACCTTGATTGTGTCTCCGGTATATAAACCGGAGGAACGGATTGTTTGGTCGGTCCGTTATAATTTCAGAACCCAGAAAACAAAATATGGTAATATGGGGAATGGACTGGATAAATTCAATGAGGCCAACCGGAATGTGAATCTGACCCGTTATTATGACGGAGCTGATCCGGATGCCTTGTATGCTGTCCGTTCCCATGGAATTGATCCGGTTACCGGAAAGGAAATTTTTATCCGTAAGGACGGAACCTATACTTTTGATTATGATAGTCGGGAGGAAGTAAAAGTAGGGATCGGACGTCCCAAAGTTGAGGGGATTATCGGGACTTCATTTTCCTATAAAGGGTTTAGTGTTAATCTGGATTTCCGTTACCGCTGGGGAGGAAAAGCTTTTAATCAGGCTTTGTATAATAAGGTCGAGAACATATCGGTGGCCGGATTGAGTAAAAATCAGGACAAACGAGCGCTTTATGACCGTTGGCAGGAAGTCGGAGATATCGCTTTTTTCAAGGGGATCTCTTTGACAGAGACAACTCCGATGTCCTCCCGTTTTGTGGAGAAGGATAATTCCATTGCTTTGGAAAGTTTCCGTGTCGGTTATGAGTTTGATAGTGCTTCTGTCCGGAAAATAGGTTTGCGTTCGCTTCGTCTGAATGCTTATATGAATGATATATTCAGGGTGTCTTCGATAAAAACGGAAAGGGGAACTTCTTATCCTTTTGCCCGTTCGGTGTCTTTTTCGCTTTCTGCTGCATTTTAACTAAAAAAGAAGATTGAGATGAAAATAATGAATAAATGGTTATTGTTCCTGTTGGTCGTCGTTTTGGAGGGCTGTAACAATTGGCTGGACGTAAAACCTGCGGACCGGGTCAATGAAGATAAAGTATTCAATTCTGAGAAAGGATTCCATTCGGCATTGAACGGGATTTATATCGAACTGATAAAACCTGAGCTGTACGGAGTATCTATGAGTTGTGAGATGATTGAGTTGTTGGCACAACGCTATAAGGTTGCGGAGACCAACAAGAATTATCAGGTTTTGACGGATTTCAAATATACGGAGGATTATGTGAAAGGACGGTTGCAATTAACCTGGGATGCCGTATATAAATTAATATTGAATTGTAATATGATTCTGGAGAATGCCGAAAGACAACGGAATATCTTGTCCGATCCAGGGTATGCGGTCGTGAGGGGAGAGGCTTTGGCGTTAAGGGCTTTCCTTCATTTCGATATGCTGCGGCTCTTCGGGCCTGTCTATAGTGAAAAACCATCCGATACAGCTATTCCTTATGTGGAGAAGGTCTCTGTGAGTACTTCTGATGTATTGCCGGCAGATACGGTCGTTTACGGAAGAATTTTGCGGGATCTGAAAGAAGCGGAAAGTCTTTTGCTGACCGGTGATCCGGTTGTGACAGAGGGACCGAAACTGGAAGAGGATACCGATAATACTTATACTTTCAGAAGTCTGCGATTGAATTATTTTGCTGTATTGGCGCTGGAAGCCCGGGTTTACCTTTATGCCGGAGATAAGAAAAATGCCTTGGAGTACGCCCGTATGCTGATCGGTCATCCGGAACGGGAAAATTGGTTCCCGTTTAATACTTATACAGAGATTATGGGAAATGAGAAAAACCGTGACCGGGTTTTCTCTTCGGATATGCTTTTCGGATTGTTTAATACTGAACGGAGTGATATCTATAAAGATTATTTCGATCAGGAAAATGCTTCAGCGAGTTTGTTGGTGCCCCGTGTCGGTGCTATAGAGACTTTGTTTGCCGGTGAAGAGGCTGACTACCGTTATTCGCTTTGGCAGCCTTCCCTGGTGCCGGGAGATAAATCTTTGCTTTGCTATCGCTTTAAACGTTCGGAAGAGGGAGGGGTATACAATAATCTGATGCCTTTAATCCGCATGAGCGAGATGTTTCTGATTGCAGCGGAATGTAGTGAGAATGAAGAGGATGCATATGGATATCTGAATACCTTGAGAAGTCACAGGGGATTGTTTAAAGTCTCGGACAAGTTGGAACATCATTTGGAACAGGAGTACAATAAGGAGTTTTTGTGTGAAGGACAGCTGTTTTTCTATTACAAACGGAAAAATGTAAAAAATCTGGTTTCCGGTACGACAGGAAAAAATATAGAGATGAGTGCGGCGGCTTATGTACCTCTGTTGCCGGAGAGCGAGACGAAATACCGCAATTAAGGGAATATGTCCCGGGAATGAATGATAAAGTGAGGCCGATGGCCCGTTAAAATTAAATTGTAACAATATGAAATATTTGATATATATACTCCTGATTTTGGGAATAGGAGGATGTGAAAACGATCGTCAATTATATGATGGAGAAGTAAATGATGTTTCGGGTATTTATTTCCGGTATTTTTCCCGGACACTGAATGGAGTAGAAGTTTGGCAGGATTCACTTTTGTTTAGTTTTCAGAATATATTGCCGGACATAAAAGAATATACCCTACGGGTTCCGGTAAAGGGCTTGGGTTTTGTGTCTGATCGTTCCCGTCCTTTTAAAGTCAGGGTTGTGGGAGGGACAGCTGTGGAAGGAGAAGATTTTCTGGCGTTGGAAGAAGAATATCAGTTCCCGGCTTATACCGGGGAGACGACTTTACCGATTGTGTTGAAACGGACTGATAAATTGTTTAAAAATGAGATTTCTATAGAATTGGAATTGCAGGAAAATGAGTTTTTCCGTTTATTGATGCCGGAAATCATTTCTTTCGGGGATACTCTGGATGCGACCCATTTTAAAGTAGTATTTTCGGAAATTATCACCAAGCCTTTCTTCTGGCTTTCGGCACAGCGTTTTTTCGGTAACTTTTCTCCTCAAAAGATCAGTTTCCTGAATGAAATAATGGGATGGACCATTCAGGATTGGCGGTCTGCAGGCTTGGACGGAGCAAAAATTACCTATGGAAAATTCAATTATGCCGCTACTCTGATGAAGAATAAACTTCAGGCTCTGGCAGATGACGATCAGCCGGTATATGACGAGGGAGGGATTTTTATGCAATTGGGGAGTAGCTATAGTGTCGATTACTCCCGTTATGAAAACAATTAAATACATTGCTTTATGAAATTACAATATTTATTTTTCTTGGGGATGACAGGTCTGGCATTACTTGTTGCTGCTTGTTTTGACGATAAGGGAAATTACGATTATTCACCTGTAAATCACCTGACCATCGAGGTGCCTGCGGAGGTACCCGTATTGGCAAATGCGGATACTATTAAAGTAATTCCGAAAGTGGTATCCGAACTGGAAGGAGAAATCCTGCCGGACAATCCGAATTATGCCTATAAATATCAAGGAGCCCGTATTGTTTCACCGACATCTGAAGATAAACTTTTTGTTTTGGACAGTACTTTTTCCCGCGATTTAATTATTCCGGCTAAATGGATCCCGGGAAGTTATAAATGCTGGCTGGAAGTCACCGATTTGCGGACCGGTGTCGTTTCGGCCGCATCTTTTGTTATAACTGTCTCATCGGTGACCACGGAAGGGTGGATGGTACTTTGTGATGAAGGGGAAAGTAACAGAGTCCGGCTGGACATGATCGCGAGGATTTCCGACGAACGTTCGGTACAGACTTACGATATACTGGCTAATTACTTACCTGATTTACATGAAGCATACTCCCTGGAATTTTTTACAGATTTATACGGTATGGATGATTTCATTTATTTATTGTCGGGAAGCGGTTGTTACCAACTGGAACCGGAATATCTGGTGTCCGGTCCGGAATACAGTATCGATTATGAATTTGCCCTTCAGGATGAAAAACGGATTCCTTTATGTATGGGGATCAGTAGCGGTTATCGTTTTATCGTCGATCAGAAACGGAATGGATATGCGATGGAGAATAGCTCCGGAGCTATATATGAATTGCCTGTAAATCAGGAACAGGCTGTTATGGGGAAACGGTTCAGGTTAGCACCTTGGGTAGCAACCGACCGGAATACCTCCGGAAACCGTTGTACTTCAGTTGTTGTATATGATTCGGATAATCAGCGGTTTATGCAATGGACGGAAAATATACTGGATGTTTGTTTTCCTATACCGGATCCGCAAGATGCTTTGTTCAGTTATACTACAGGGAAAGAATTGGTTTATATGGAACCAACTCTCAATGCGAATACGATAGTTTATGCAATATTGAAAGATAGTGACGGTAAATATTATCTTTACGGAATGTCTATGGCCTTTGGCTGGAACGGAACAGTGTACCGGCAGCACTATTTTGCAGAGATAAATGCGACAGCTTTTGAACAGGCGACGGCTTTTGCTTTTCACTCTAAATTGCCTTATCTGTTTTATGCTGTCGGGAATCAATTGTACCAATACGATATTTATCAGAAAAAGTCTTTTCCGATGTTTAGCCTGGAAGCTGAAAATATAACTTTGCTCAAGTTTAATCTTTTTGTCAAGAATTACAGGTATAGTAATCGGCCGGATAGTTTTCTGAATATACCCGATCAGTTGATTGTAGGGACAGAAGATCTGCAGGCAAAAGATGAGAATAAGGGGATATTGCGTTTTTATAACGTTCCTCCTCTGAATGAAGTACCGACTTTGATCGGAGAACCGTACCGGGGATTCGGAAAAATCAGGGATGTGGTTTACCGGGAAAGAAATTAGAAATTTTGTATTTATTCAATCCTTGTATATTCTCCTGATTTCCTTCCTCTATGAATTTCCAAAGGAAGGAAATCAGGAGAATATGTGTCAGAAAAACGGAAGGGGCGGCGGGAATCCGAATCTGTTGCCGGTATTGTGAAAATCAGAACCGGCAAACCGGTTCTAAGTGGTAGGCGAGGACGGAAAAATATAGAAAATAAATTCCCGGATTGAAGGTAAATGCCTGTCAGGATAATGGCAGGTATATACCACTCTGGAGAAGGAAGTGTGCGTATATAAATTTTATACTTCAAGTCCCGCGACATGCCCCATTCTGCATGAGTAAATCAAGTGGTTGAAAGAAATTTGTTGTTTTTTCTTTTATAAATAGCGATGGGATAAATTATGTTATTATATTTGTTCAGGTATTTTCAGTAATTCTATGACAGAGGAAGCGATGTTATTCCGGCGGGTGCAGGAGGGATGTTGGGAGGCTTTCGATGTGCTGTTTCATACTTATGCGGAACAGCTGTTTTTTTATGCGATGGGGTTTGTGAATAACCGGGAGGAAGCCAGGGATATTGTGCAGGGAACGTTTATTACTTTGTGGGAACAGCGGGGGAAGATTCAGTGTACGGGGGCTATTTATCCTTATTTGTTACGTTTGGTGAAAAATGCTTGTCTTAATTATCAGGTGCATGAGAAAGTGAAGGAACGTTATTTGTTGGAAAAACGAATGACGGAGGAGGAAGGGGAAGAAGTGCCGGCAGATGAGGAGGAGGAGTTTGAGGTGCAATATGCCCGTTTGCGGAAAGTGGTGGATGGTTTGCCGGAGAAATGCAGGGAAATTTTTATTTTGGGATGCGTAGATGGGTTGAGTTATAAAGAAGTGTCGGAGAAAATGGGAGTGTCGGTGAATACGGTGAAGACACAGATTAAGTTGGCGTACAGGAAGTTGAAATTAGAATTAGGAGGGCAAAATTTTGTGTGGGAGTGGACTGCTGGGGGAGTATTGTTTATATTGATGCAAAAATAATTTTCAAAAAAAGTATTTTTCTTTTCACCCTGATCGGCTATCTTCTTGTTTAGAAGATAGGAAAAGATAGTTAAAGCCTTTATAAAAAATGGACTTATGGTAGAACAAGAGGAAAAGAGATGGTTGCGTGCTTTGTTGGAGGGTGAGGTTGAGCCGGGAAGTGAGGAGTGGGAGCAAGTCTGTACGGATTCTGCTTTTACGCGGGTGAGGGAGAAGGTCGGTGCTGTTGCCAGACTGGATTTTACACAGCAGGAAGATGAGGTGGAGGGGATGTGGAGAGTGTTGGTGGACCGGAGGAAGAAGGGGTTGGAGCGGCGGGCCCGGGGGCGGAAACGTTTATTGCGGTGGATATCCGGGACGGCTGCGGTGGTGGCGTTGGGAATCGGAGGATGGTTGTCGATCCGGGGAGTGGAAAGAGAACAGGTGGTTGTGGTAGGCGGAAGAACGGTAGAGGGTAGGACAGAGTTGGTGTTGCCGAATGGAGAGAGGCGGGTATTGGGGGACGATAAGGTAAGGGTGGTGTCGGACAGTTGCGGAGAGATGCGGACGGAGAATAGAACGCTGATTGTAGAGTTGGGAGGGCAGGAGACGAAGAAAGCGGAGTATTATACGCTGAATGTTCCTTATGGGGAAAAATATAGTATTGTATTGCCGGACGGGACCAAGGTATTTTTGAATGCGGGGACGACGTTGAGGTATCCGGATCATTTTGAAGGAGGGAGCCGGGAAGTGTATTTGAATGGGGAAGCTTATCTGGAAGTGACAAAGGATGCGGAACATCCCTTTGTGGTGAAAACGGAGGAGGTGGAGGTGAAGGTTTTGGGGACTGTATTCAATGTGAATGCTTATCCGGAAGGGGAGTGGGTCAGGACAACTTTGGTAGAGGGGAAGGTAGAAGCGGTTTGCGGAGGTCGGTTGTTTGTGATGGAACCGGGAATGCAGGTGGCTTATTCGAAGGGAACGGGTGAGACTGAGTATAAAAAGGTGGACACACATTTGTTTACCTCGTGGAAAGACGGGTATTATGAATTTGAGGAGATGGAGTTGGGGGAATTGATGCCGTTGCTGGGACGGTGGTATGCTGTAGGAGTGGATTTTGAAGAACCGGAATTGAAACGGTTAAAGTTCAGTGGGCGCTTGCAGCGCTATGAGACGGTGGCGGATTTGGTGAAAATGTTGGAATACACGGGGGATGTCGTATTTGAGGTGAAGAATGACCGGATTTTGGTCCGGAAGAGATAAAAGAAAAAGCAGGCAGTGGATCTGATCAATCCTCTGCCTGCCGGAGTTCAAGATACCTCCGGAAATCCTTGCAAGAAACGGAGGTATTCAATTTTAATTTAAACACAGCAAATTTATGAAAAAAATGCAGGACACAGCATCGCCAGGGCATTTTGTGTGCAGGCGGATGTTAATCTTAAAAACTTTTCTGGTAATCCTGTTGTGGAGTACCTGTCTCGTTTCTGGTTACAGGGGACATGCTCAGGAGAGAACGACGGTTACGGTGAACATGACGGATGTCACGCTGAATGAGGTGATAACCGAGTTGAAAAAGCAAACGAAGTATGATTTTTTTTATAACAGCGAGCTGGTGAAATCGAAGGGTAGAGTGAGTGTGCGGGCACGTAATTTAGATCTGCGGGAGGTGTTGGAACAGGTATTGACGCCGGTAGGGCTGGAATATGCTATTCAGCAGGATTTGATTACGATTCGTGAGAGACGGGTACAGCAGGAGGTGGCGAAGATAGAGATGATTACGGTGAGTGGCAAGGTGACGGATAAGGATGGTAATCCAGTGGTTGGGGCTACAGTTGTGATTCATGGAACGACACAAGGTGTGGCGACGGATGTCGACGGTAAATATTCTTTGATGACCCGTCCGGACGATGTGTTGACGATATCTTTTATCGGTTATAAAACAGAAGTGGTGCCGGTGAAGGAGAATAAACATTTGAACGTGATTTTGAGCCCGGCGTCGGAGGATTTGGAAGAGGTGACGGTGGTGGCTTTCGGACAACAGAAAAAAGAGAGTGTCGTGTCGGCAATTACGACAGTACGTCCGATGGACCTGAAGTCGTCTAACAGTGACTTGACAAGCAGCTTTGCCGGTAAGATCGCCGGTATGGTAGGCTGGCAGACAGGGGGATTGCCGGCGGCTTTAACGGAAGAGGAAATGAATACGAAATTTTATATCCGTGGTATTACGTCGTTTCAGACAGGAGCGAATGTGGACCCCTTGATTTTGTTGGATGGCGTAGAGTCGTCGAAGCTGGATTTGGCACGTATAGCTCCGGAAGATATCGAAACATTCAGTGTGATGAAGGATGCTTCGGCTACGGCGATGTACGGTGCACGTGGTGCGAACGGAGTGATTTTGGTGACGACGAAAAAAGGACAGGAGGGGAGTGTGTATGCGACAGCACGTTACGAGACGGTGTTTTCAATGCCGACAAAGCGTATCGATGTGGTGGATCCGGTGGATTATATGAGTATGTATAACCGGGCGCTTTTGACCCGGGATCCGTTGGCAACGCCGAAATATAGTGTGGAACGTATCAACCGGACCCGCTCGGGAAAGTATCCGTCTTGGGTTTATCCGGCGAATGACTGGTATAAGATTTTATTCAAAAACTATAATGTGAACCACCATGCAGGTTTGAATATCCGGGGAGGTTCGAAGGTAATTCAGTACTATGCTTCGGTGAATTACAACCGTGATCAGGGGATGTTGAAGACAGATAAGTTGAATGACTTCGATTGTAATATTACGAATAATCAAACGGCTTTTCGTGTGAATTTGACGATTGATTTGAAAGCCGGTATTAAATTATTGATTAATTCGTCGACAACTATAGATAAATACCACGGTCCTTTGACTAGTGTCAATCAGGCGTATGAGTTAGCGTTTAATGCTTCGCCGGTAGATTTTGCCCCTTTATATCCGGGAGATGAGAATTATGGGTGGCCGCATCTGCGTTTCGGTACGACAGAGGCAAATCAGGAGAATCCTTATATGATGATTCAGAAAGGATATCTGGAACGGACTCGCTATTCTACGACCAATCGGGCGGAGTATATCCATAACTTATCGAGCCTGGTAAAGGGGTTGGAGTTGCGGGGGAGTGTGGCTGTGTCACAGGCAGGATATTATACGACTGGTTTTACAACCAATCCTTTCAAATATTCTTTGTTGAATTATGATTTTGAAACAGGCAAACACCGGTTGCAGGATTTGTCTCCTTTTGGTGCCAGTTATGCCTTGTCTATAGATCCCACAGCCAAGGCTTCGACGACAGAGACGCGTGTTACGTATGAGGCACGTGCTTTGCATACGGCAGCATGGAAAGAGCATCAGACCTCACTGACAGGGGTGTTCCAGGCTCAGGATTATACGTTTACGCCGGTGTCTAATGTCTTGACAGGTATGCCACAACGGAACATGATGTTTTCAATGCGTGGAACGTATGGGTTTAAAGACCGTTATTTTGTAGAGGCAAGTTTTGGTTATAACGCATCGGAACGTTTTGCAAAGAGTAACCGTTGGGGGTTATTCCCGGCAGGTGGCCTGGCGTATGTGATATCGAGCGAACCTTTTATGAACGGGACAGCCCATTGGCTGGACTTTTTGAAGCTGCGGGTTTCGTATGGCAAGGTAGGCAACGACGGAGTGATTAAGGTTCCCCGCTTTTTGTTTTTGCAGACGATGGGTACCTTGACGAATGTATTGAATCCGGAACCGGGAGGCAGACCAACGATTTACAGGATTGTACAGGGATATGCGAATCCGAATTTGAAGTGGGAAGTGGCGGAGCAGGTGAATTTCGGTTTGGAGACCAAGTTGTTCAAGGGGATTGTCGAGTTTAATCTGGATGCGTATCAGGAGATCCGTCACAATATCATTGGTTACCGAGCCTCTGTTCCGGCACATGCGGGTATTGCTCTTCCACAATTGGATAATATGGGTAAGGCCCGGTCGAGGGGTATAGACTTTTCGGGTAAGATCCAGCATGCTTTTAACAAAGATTTGTGGGTGATTCTGAACGGTACTTTGACTTATAATAAGGTTGTGTATAAAGAAATCGAGGAAGCGATGAATAAGCCGGCATGGCAAAGTATGGTGGGGAAAGAGATTTCGCAGAAAATCGGTTATATTTCGGACGGACTCTTCCAGGATCAGGCGGAAATCGAAAATGCTCCGGTACAGGCAGGATCGCCCCAGCCAGGAGATATCCGTTACCGGGATTTGAATAACGACGGAAAGATTGATGTGAATGATGTGACTTATATCGGTTTTCCGGAGACTCCGCGTGTGACCTATGGCTTTTCAGGTTTTGTCAATTACAGTAATTTTGAGTTCAGTTTTGCTTTTCAGGGGTCGGGGAAACGTTCTTTCTTTATGGACCCGAGCGAATTGTCTCCTTTTGTGGATGACCATGCGATGTTGACAGCTATTTATAAGGATCACTGGTCGGAAGATAATATGATCCGGAAACCTTTCTGGCCTCGTTTATCGACCCAAAATTTGATTGAACATTCGCCGGAGGAGGATTGGTATAATAAAAATGCAACAGAGGTTCGCAAGAGTACTTATTTCATGCGGGAATGCCGTTTCCTGAGATGTACTTCGTTGGAGTTGGCGTACAATATGCCAAAGAAATTGATGGAACGTTGGGGACTGCAAAATATGAAGTTTTTTGTGCGGGCGAACAATCCTTTCCTGATTTCCAATTTCAAGCTTTGGGATGTCGAGTTGGGTGAGGATGCGTTTAACTATCCGATACAAAAGACTTATACCGTTGGGTTAAACTTTAGTTTCTAATATAAATATAAGGTGGTTATCTATGAAATATGTAAATATATTATTGATTGGTTTGGTCTTGTTATTTCCGGGGTGTACATTTTTGGATGTTGTACCGGAGGGAAATATTGAAAGTATCGAGAGTAACTTTGAGAAACGGGACCAAACGGAGAATTGGTTCAAGTATTGTCATTTCTGGGTCAGTCCGTTTACCACTTCCGTAATTTCGAATCCGGCTTATATGGGGACGGATGAAGTGGTTGCAGGAACTTATTTGCGGGAGAGCGGTTTTAACTGGAGTGGTTTGTATATCGCGGATGGTCTGCAGCGTACGTTCGATCCATACTGTAATATGTGGCGTCGGGATGCTGTGTATAACAGTATCCGTTATTGTAATACTTTTCTTGAAAAAGTGTGGGGAGTTTATAATATGACGGATGCTGAAAAGAAGTTGTGGGTAGCTGAAATCAAGGCTTTGAAAGCCTATTATTATTTTGAGCTTTTGCGTCATTACGGACCTTTTGTTGTGATGGACGAGAATATCGATCCGGGTGTTCCGGTCGAGGATATGAAAAAGGAAAGAAGTCCGGTGGATGTTTGTGTTGAAGAGATTGTAAGCCTTTTGGATGAAGCGATGAAAGATTTGCCTTTGATGAAAGATAAAGAGAGAAGCCGGTGGGCTTACCATAGCCTGGAGTCGGCTGCAGCCTTGAAGGCGATGACCTTGTTTTATGCAGCTTCGCCTTTGTTCAACGGTAACCCGGCTTATAGCGGTTTTGTGAATAGTAAGGGCGAGAAGTTGTTCAGCCAGCAGAAAGATCCGGAAAAGTGGAGATATGCAGCGGAGGCTGTCGATTCGGCCTTACTTATTTGTAACCGGGGAGGAAAATATCTGATTTCGAGTGAGAGCGACAAGATTACGGACCGGATAAAAGATATTGAAGCATCGGCTATAGCCTTGAATTTTGAAAATGCAGAGGCGATTTATATGTTCCGCTATGAGTCTTTTGTAAATGGAGGCTGGCCGAAATGGACCCGTCCTTATTTCAATAGTACGGATGAGGATTATAATATGGAAATGAAAGGATGTGTGGCTCCGAGTCTGAAAATGGTGGAAATGTATTATACGGAACACGGTTTGCCGATAGAAGAGGATAAGGCGTGGTGGAAGTATGAAGAGCGTTATACGATGGGAACGGAAGACGACAAGAGGTATAAGGATGTGGTGGCTATGGACGAGAAAGTACTGAAATTGCATTTAAAAAGAGAACCGCGGTTTTATGCGCATATTGCTGCCGACCGTTGTTATTACCAGCTCGGTAAAAAGAATGTACTGGTAGAGGCTTACCGTGGTGAGCGTTTTGGTACGCGGGAGGCTTCCATTACAAATTCTGTTCCGCAAAATTTGACCGGCTATTGGATGAAGAAGGGTTCGGATTCCGAAGTTTCTAATGTAGGTTATAATAATGCTTTTACGAATGATTATCCTTGTGTATTGATTCGCTTGGCAGATCTTTATTTGATGAAAGCGGAGGCATGGAATGAATATCTGGCGGTTCCGGATGAAGAACATGTATATGCGCCTTTGAACGAAGTGCGTCGGCGTGCCGGTATTCCGGATGTGAAAGAAGCTTGGGAAACTTATGCCAAGAACCCTGGAAAAGTGGCGACGAAGGAAGGAATGCGTAAGATTATCCACCGGGAGTGGGATATTGAGTTTGCTTTTGAAGGAAGACGTTTTTGGAATCTGCGTCGCTGGTTGACCGCAGTGGATGAATTGAATGAGGAACAATACGGATGGAATATTGTCGGGCAGAATGCCAGAGAGTTTTATAATAACTTTAGAGAACCTGTCAGGGTTTGGGCAAAACGGAAGTTTATCTCGCCACGCGATTATCTGTTTCCGCTTCAGAGCGAAGAGGTGATGATATCCGGTTGTGTACAGAATCCGGGATGGTAATATTAATGATTTAATAGGAATAATTATGAAAAGATTGGTTTATATATGGCTTGTTGCCTGGGTCTTGTGGGGTTGTCAGAAAGAAGAAGCATATTTCGATGTTTTGGTTCCGGCAGATGGCTTGACGTTTTCTCCGGTGGAGGGCGGTGCAGTGATGCACTATCGTTTACCGGCGGATGAGAAGGTGTACAGTATCCGGGTACGCTACCAGGACGGGTTTGGGAAGGATATGATCCGGACCGGTAGTTATGCCTGCGATTCATTGCTTATCACAGGTTTTAATGAGGCGCGGAAAGGGGTGAAGGCTTATGTGACTTTGTGCGATAGGAACGATGTGGAGTCGGAGGCGTTAGAAGTCACCTTTGATACCCGGGATTCCGGACCGGTCGCTTTTATCAACAACTTAGAGGTCGTTCCGGGTTGGGGTAATGGTTTTGTTTTGTCTTATGACTTGGAAGAGAATTTGAAAGGTATGGCTCACCTGTTTTATGTGGGGGAAGATCCGAATACCAAACTGCCGGACACCCTTTTATTTAAAAGTTTTGTGCCGAAAAAAGGTAATACGGTGATACGGGATACTTTCAAACAGCAACGGGACAGTTATGATTTTGTGGTACGCGTAGAGGATTTCCGGGGGAATATGGTAAAAGAAAGGGTATGGAAAGACATTGTGCCTTTGGCGATAGAACAGTTGCCTGTCAGTCTGAATAATCTTTCTGATCCGGAGGAACTTTCCCAGGAAGATCCCACTGCGAAGTTAGGCAAGCAATATTTGTTGGACGGGGATAAAAAAGGAGATCAAAGCTTTGGTATTGAATCGTGGACGAGTTTTTATACCTACTTGGCCGGTCCGATGGCGGTATCTACACCGGAGAAACCCGGGAAAGCCCTGTTTATTATTGATATGATGGAAGAAAAGTTACCGGCAGAGGTCCGCCTGTACGGAATGTTGGCAGTCCGGACCAGTTGGCCCTATGGCCCCGGCCAATATGAAACTTTTCCGAAATGGGGAGATGTGTGGACGTTGTGTTATGCGAGCAAGTTACCGAGCAGTGTGACTCTTTACGCATCCCAAACGAAAGATGACGATGCCTCGTGGGTAGAGATTTCACATTTCGAACAAGACCGGAGAATTGATAATAAGGAACGTTGGTGTGAACGTTGTAACGAGAATGGGGATTATCTCATTGTTTCTCGGGATGCCTTGGATTTGGCTTCACCTTGTTTTATTACCTTGACTTGCCCGGCAGAAGGAGAGAAATACCGCTATCTGAAAGTGGTGGTGAACGAGGTCTTTTTTGCGCCTATAGGTTTTGAGAATGCTTTTATGGGTGGAAATGACCAGAAATATGTGACGGTGCATGAATTGGAAGTTTATACAGCAAAAGATTGATATTATGAAGAAAATATATTTATGGCTCTTGCTCCCTTTGTTGATTTTCGGGGGCTGTGAAAGTTTGGAAGATACGTATAAAGATTATGCAGGTGATGGCCCGATTCGCTATTTGGTGAAATGTGACGACCTGGATGTCAAAGCCGGTTGGAATCGTTTGGTAGTTTCGTGGAAATCTGTGGATGACCCGATTATCGATAAAGTAAAAGTTTCTTGGACGGTAGATGGGATCGGACGGGATACTTTGTTGGAAAGAGGTACGTTTGCGTGCAGCCTGCCTTGTGACGGAAATCTTACTTACCAGGTGTCGGTAGCCAATATGGATAAAAACGGTAATACTTCTTTAGCTGTAACCCAGGTAGGAAGACCTTATTCGCCTGAACATGAGCAAGTATTGATTTTCCCGACTATGGTGAACAAACATTTTTATGTACAAGATCGTTTGGCGCTGGTCCTGGATGAGTGGGGAAATCAGATAGATAGCATTGCCTTCGTATATACTTCTGCCGGACAGGGCAAGAGAACGGTTATGAAAAGCGCACCGGAGAGTCTTTATTATTTACTGAAAGATAAAATTGATGCAGAGACAACATTAACAGTACACAGTTACGGCCACCTGGAAGGATGTGTAGATGCGATTGTAGTATCGACTGAATTGGAACGGGCCAGAGTGTATACAGATGGCTTTAAAGCGCTGATGTTAACAAGATACGGTATTGCTGAGCTGACGGAAGAAGCTGTTGCCGGTTTGGAAACCCTCGAAATTGATTACGACATCGATAGCTTTGAGGATATTATGAATATGCCGGGATTGAAGAAGTTGGTATTGGGCAAGAACCGCTATTTGAGTGAGGAAGTATTGGGAGAGGAGGTTAGTGCCAGTAAAATCACTGACCTTGAAATAAGTAAATTTGCGATGGAAGTGATGGCGGAACTTGTTTCTGACTTTAAGGTAGAACGCTACAATAAGCATTATTTCCCGGAAACTTATGATTTTGTTGAAGAAAAAGGAAATCCGGTACTGCCTGATTTGACTTATCTGAATAACGAGACATGGACTTATGAGTGTGTTGTAACTCCGAAAGAAGGGGATTATTATTCCAAAGGCTATGAGAAATTGTTTGACTTAAATGCGACAGCCTGGGCAACATTTAATCATTATGATTTTTTAAAATATGAAATAACAGTTGATATGCAAGAGACAAAGCGGGTAAATGGTTTTGCAATAGAACAAGTTGCCTCTGATATTGCAACTTCTCCAAGAAAACGGGCTTTTATGGCACGAAAAGTACAGGTCCAGTTTTCTGTCGATGGAAGTGTCTGGACTGAGGCAATAGATTATACGTTGGGTACAACCCTTGGAGAAATCGACCTTTTGTCAATAGCTGCTCCTACAAATGCACGGTATTTGAAATTCGTGTTGACCGACCAAAATTACAGAAACGTATATTCAATTTCACTACAAAAAATCAGAATTTTCTAACTGGGATACTCTAAAAGTATTCTAAGACTTTTGCAAGTCTTTTCATGATTATTTGCGGCAGATCTTCGAACAACCGTTATTAGTAATAGATATATTCTGCGCTCAAAGGGGCGTTCAGCCCCTTTGAGCGCGGCTTTCCCTGAGAAGTCTTTCATAGATAGCCATAAGTAAGCGCACGGTCCCCCAAAGATCGTGTACTTTTTAATGACTATTTGTTTGCTGGCGATGTCGACTTACTGATACTTTTGATGGACACAGGGTCTATTATTTTAATTTGTCAACAGTCGACGCTATCGGTACTATAAATAAGTGTAGCGAGTTCCGCTGGTCAGTAAAGGAAGCCTTAACGGACCATTCCAGGCGAACCGGTCTGACGGTATAAAACCCGGAATCGGAATAGAAAGAAAAAAATAAACGTATATTTCCTTGTATAAATGATGATATACTTTCGCTTTCTTTTCATTTAAATATTTTAGAAATAATGCATCATCCATGCCTAAACATTTATCAAGATCCTGCACTCTTTTGGAAAATATCTCCAATCTCTCACGGAAGCCATTGCGGGGAATATAAATTGTAAATCGTCCGATTGAAAAGCAAGAACAAACATCAGTCCGCCGAGTTTAAACGTTTGATTGCCGGTCTGAATGTCCGGAGACGGTAATCTGGTTTTGAAGATTAGGGATGTAAATGTTTCCCGGAAACAGACAAAGTATTTGGTGGTGATGGCCGGATGAGTCGTTCCGGCTCTTTTGTATTCATACATTGACAATCAAAGAAAAAGTACTATTTTTGTGAAATTGGAATTTATGCCAAAGTAATATTCGTGTCAGAAGAGTTGTCATTATTCAGGAACATGCAGCAAGGAGATGTTTCTGCCTTGGAATACTTTTTTCAGGAGTATGCGGATTTGCTGTATTATAGGGCCTTGGGATATGTGCATCACTCGCAGGTGGCTGAAGATGTCGTGCAGGAGGTGTTTATCCGGTTTTGGGACAATCGGGCGAAGTTGGATATTTCTGTTTCTGTTGCCGCCTATCTTACCCGTTCGGTGGTAAATGGTTGTAGAAATTATTTAGAACACAGGAGTGTCCGAAATCGGTATGAACAGGAATTTCAGTCGGAGAACTCTGAAATTGACGAAGGAGAGGAGTTTGATTCCGAGGAATTGGAGAGCCTGCGGAAGAGACTCCGGGCTTTTGTGGACAGTTTGCCGGAAAAATGCCGGGAGATTTTTATATTGGCTTGTGTGGAGGGATTGAAATATCGTGAGGTGGCAGAGCGGCTGGATGTTTCGGTGAATACGGTAAAAACCCAGGTTAAAAGTGCATACGCAAAGTTGCGGTTCGATTTTGATTTGAAAGAGCGGGAATACATCGTGATTCTCTTGTTTTTCGAACAATTGTTATAGAAATCGCTGTTTTTTTTTATTTTCTTTTCATTTTTTTCTTATTCTTTTCACCCTGTTTTGGGTTTCACCTGTCTTCTCTTTTGAAAGACCAAAAAAAACATCCGTTTTTTTTGTCAAAAGTTTTTAAAGTTTATAAAGTCAGTTGTCCCTACGGGGTTTTTGTTTTTTGTCCACTTGTGGACAAATTCTTTTCTTTTATTTTTTTCTTTTGAAAATCAACCATTTCCTTTTTTTATTTCTTCAGCCATTCTTTATCACTCTCATCATTTATCGTGATATTTTCATCGCTTACCACGTCCGATAATATTTGTGAAAAAACCACAAATATTATCGGACGTTTTCTCAATGTTAATGACATGAAAGATAGTGATTTACATAGACGGTTAATTGGATTTTTAGAAGGTAAGACTTCCTCCGGAGATTGGGATAAAATAAATAAGTTGGCTGAAAATGAGGAGTTTGTGACTGTTTTACGTCAGATGGATAAATTGAGCCGAGAGTCTTGCCGACCCGATAAAGGACGTATGTGGACGGAAATTTACAGATATGTGCGCATTTCCCGGCGGCGGAATTTTATCCGGCTCTGGGAGCGTGTGGCCGTTGTTTTATTGCCTGCCCTTATAGGTATTGTTTTGTTTTTTTATTTTCAGTATTCCCGCCCGGAACAGCATTTCATACCGGGTCCGGTTGCCCGGAATCAGGTGCGGTTGTTCCTGAATGACGGTCGGGTGGTTCATGTGCAGCAACTGGCCCAGGATTCCGTGCTGCGGGAAAATGGTGTTGGGATTCTGATAGATACAGGACGTTCTGTCGTTTATCAGCCTCAAAACGTATCGCATGCCGATTTGGTTTACAATACACTGACGGTTCCCCGTTGTTGTGAATACCGTATGGTATTGGCCGACGGTACGCAGGTGTGGTTGAACTCAGAGTCAGAATTGCGTTTTCCCGTGAATTTTACGGGCAACGAAAGACGGGTATTTTTAAAAGGTGAGGCGTATTTTCAAGTGGCTAAAGACGAAACGAAACCTTTCCGGGTGGAAACCGGTGCTTTAGAGATTGAAGCCTTGGGAACTCAATTTGATGTCAACGCTTACCGGGATAACGGGCAATGGATGACAACCCTCGTCGAGGGACGGGTGAGGGTATCCGTCGGGGGAACTAAGCAGACTTGTGTATTGGAGCCGGGAAAACAGGCGTTGTTGCACAACAATGTGTTGACCGTATCCGATGCGAATGTGGAAGAAATAACCGGCTGGAAAGAGGGGCGTTTTGTATTCCGCAATATGACGATGGAGAATATAGCCCGGCAATTGGAGAGATGGTACGATGTGGAGATCGGTTTTCCGGATGTGGTGGTGCGTTATTATCGCTTTACGGGTGTGATGAAACGCTATCATCAATTGAGTCAGTTAATTGAAATGATAGAGGAGACGACAGATGTGAAATTTCAGGTGAATGGCCGGGAAGTGAAGATTTGCCGACGTTAAGAAAAAACGGCAACTGTTGCAGTAGTCGCCGTCCATAGAGTTTTTTATCTACCGGACACAAATTGCAGTGGAGGTCCGGATTTGTTAAACCTATCAAATACAAAATTATGATTTTTTTTATTAAAACCTTGCGGCTTATGAAATTAACCGTGTTTTTAATTTTGTTGGGGCTGTTACGGGTGAGTGCGGTCACCAATGCGCAAGTTTATCGTATCAATCTGGAACTGGAAAATGTGGCGTGTGAGGAGGCTATTGAGTCTCTAAAAGGACAGACCAATCTGGACTTTTTTTTCAGTAACCGGGAAGTGAACGTGAACCGGAAAGTGTCTGTATCATGCAAGAACGCTAGCTTGGAAGAGGCTTTAAAGCAGATACTGGGAGAAGGGTACAGTTTCCGTCTGATTGACAATACGGTGGTTATCCGGCCTGTCAAAAATCAGTTGCCTCAACCGAAACAGGTTACGGTAAAAGGTACGGTGAAGGATGTGAAAGGAAATCCGTTGCCGGGAGTGACTGTTTTGTTGAAAGGTTCCGCCTTGGGCATTTCTACAGACAATGACGGAAAATTTACGGTTTCATTTCCGGAGATGAAAGATGTTGTACTTCTTTTTTCCTTTATTGGTATGAAATCACAGGAGGTGAAATATACCGGTCAGATGGATATCAAAGTGGTACTGGAAGAAGATGTCAAGGAAATGGATGAGGTGGTTGTAACCGGTATTATGGAACGAAAAGCCGAAAGTTTTACCGGTTCTGCCACCGTGGTTAAAGGGGATGATTTGAAACGAGTAGGCAACACGAACATTTTTCAAAGTTTAAAGAATTTAGATCCGACTGTTTTCGTCATGGACAATTTAGACATGGGTTCCAATCCGAATGCCCTACCGGAAATGAATATGCGTGGAGGAACCTCATTCCCCGGAGGGGAGGTCAACAGCGACCTGAAAGGAAATTACGAAAACAAACCGAACCAGCCCCTGTTCGTTCTGGACGGTTTCGAGGTATCCGCCGAAACGATATTCGACCTCGACATGCAGCGGGTGGAAAGTCTGACCATTTTAAAAGATGCCGCAGCCAAAGCCATTTATGGGTCGAAGGCTGCCAACGGTGTGGTGGTCATCGAAACCAAACGGTTGGATGCCACCAAGCCGCGCATCAGCTATACAGGCAGTTTGGACTTGAATATGCCGGACCTGTCGAGTTATGACCTGTGTAACGCTTTGGAGAAATTGGATGTGGAATTTGCGGAAGGGGTGTATGATGTGAACGATCCAAACGATATGGAGAAATATTATGCCCTCCGCAAAAAAGTGTTGGAAGGTCAGGACACTTACTGGCTTTCCAAACCGCTACAATTCGGCTACGGTCACAAGCATTCCCTTATGATTGAGTTGGGGAAAGACGAACTGCGAACCAGTCTGAACTTTTCTTATTCAAACAACGTTGGTATCATGAAGAAATCCGGACGTGAGAATTTGAGCGGTACTTTCAATCTGCAGTACAATTATAAAAACAAACTGAGATTCCAAAACAATGCCTCTTTTACACAAAACAAGTCGGAGGACACCCCTTACGGCAGTTTCAGCACTTACGCCGTACTGAATCCTTACGAGAGCATGTACGACGAAGACGGGTTACTTGCCGTTCAGATCGGAGACCGTCCCAATCCTTTCCGCGATGGAGAAATCGGCACGTCTTTGACTTCCAGTTACCGCCAATTCATCAACAATACCTCTTTGGAATGGACCATTATCGAAGGGTTAAGGTTGCGCGGAAAATTGGGCATTACCGTAAAGAATAACGATGCTGACCAATTCTATCCGGCCTCCCATTCCAAATTTGCCAACTATAAAGGAGAAAACGCAGCCCGCAAAGGTTCCTATCAGGTGAACAACGGAAAAAGCTCGACCCTCTCCGGCGAATTGTTGTTGAACTGGTATAAACAATTCAATGAGAAACACAATCTGTTCATCAACTTGGGCTATAACCTGTCCGAGACCATCTCTTCGGAGGTCATCAACTATGCGGAGGGGTTCCCGTCCGATAACATGAACGACATTATGTTCGCCACCCAATACATGAAGGACATGCGTCCGTCGGGCATTACCCAAACCAAACGTGATATCGGTATCCTGGGTACCCTATCCTATACCTATTTAGACAAGTACCTGCTTGATTTTACCCTCCGTTCTAACGGTTCCTCCATATTCGGTAACGACAAGCGTTGGGCGACTTTCTGGAGTGTGGGTATCGGCTGGAACCTCCACAAAGAGCTTTTCCTGAGCGATGTGGAATGGTTGAACACGTTGAAACTGCGCGCTTCCATCGGAACCACGGGTAACCAGAATTTCCAAAACAACAAATCCATCGCCATCAACGGTTACTATACCGCCGACCGCTACCGTGGCGCTATCGGTTCCTATTTGCAAAACATGCAGAATCCCGAATTGAAATGGGAACAGAAGATGGACTACAACATCGGATTGGATGCTGTATTTATGGGTGTGGATATCCGCATGGATTTCTATAAATCCATTACAAAAGACTTGGTTTCCAGTGTAGGAATTGCTCCCTCGACCGGTTTCACCACAGTTTCCGAAAACTTGGGAAAAGTGGAAAATAAAGGATTCGAAATACTGGCATCGTACACTCCCTGGCAATCACGCGACGGATTTGTACGCATCAACGGTTCTATCGCCTACAACAAAGACAAAATCCTGAAGATTTCCGATGCCATGCGGCAGTTCAACGAAAACCAGGCAGCCCTTGCCGCCATGGAGGACCAGGCTTTGCCCGTCGCCCAATATCAGGATGGCTTGAGCATGAACACCATCTTTGCCGTTCCTTCATTGGGTATCGACCCTGCCATCGGTCTGGAAATGTACCGCAAGCAAGACGGGAGCAGCACTTACATCTGGCGGGACACTGACCGGGTTCCCTGCGGCGTAAGTGTGCCTCTCTACCGTGGAACAGTCGGTATCACCGGAGAATATAAGGGCATCGGTATCTCCATTACCGGCCGTTATTTGGGAGGCGGACAGATGTATAACTCTACTTTGGTCAACATGGTGGAAAATGCAGATATCAGCCAGAACTTCGACCGTCGGGTCCTGACGGAACGGTGGAACCACGTCGGACATCATGCCTTTTTCAAACGCTATAAAAGCAATACTCCCTACGACTTGAGGAACGGGATTTACTGGTACTCGAAAGACGGATGGCGCCAACCCCCAACGCAGTCAACCAGCCGATTCGTACAGGATCAGAAAGAATTCGACATTTCCTCGATTTCCGTTTACTATGATTTCAAACGGGAATGGATTGCAAAAATCGGTTTCGAGCGTCTGAGGTTGACCGCTCTGATGAACGAGGTAACCAAGATTTCCTCCATCAAAATCGAACGGGGTACAACCTATCCGTTCTCTCGAACCCTGACGTTCCAATTATCCGCTACTTTTTAAGGCAACATGAAAAAAACAAAAACAGAAGTTATGAAATCGATGAAAAAAACAATATGGATTTTGGCGTTGCTTATCCCGGCATTCACCGGCTGCAACGACTGGCTGGACGTCTCTTCCAAAACGGAAATTCCGAGCGATGAGCACTTCAGCAGCGAAACGGGGTTCAAAGATGCCGTCATCGGCGTATATGTCAAAATGTCGAAACCCGAGCTCTATGGCAAGGCTTTGACCTGGCATGTGAATGAGTTCGTTTCGCAGAACTATGCCCGGGTTTCCGCTGCACCGGATTTGAACGTATTGGATTTACTGTACGATAGAGCTCCTTTTATCTCTTACGGCAACAGCATTTGGAAGAATTGTTACGAAACAATTGCCAACATCAACAATGTCCTGAATTACGAAGAGAAAAACCGCTCGGTCATCGCCCCTGTGGTGGATTCTTTGGTACGGGGCGAGATGCTGGGATTAAGAGCTTTGTTACATTTCGATCTGTTGCGCATGTTCGGCAAAGGGAATTTAGGTAACCGTCGGGAATTATTGAATACATTTACTATTCCTTATTCGCTGGATTTCAATAAATATGCTCCGGCACAGGTTACTTACGAACAATTCCTGTATTATCTGAAAAAGGATATCGAAGAAGCCATCGAGTATCTGTATGTAGACCCCATTACAAGGCGTGAACCCTTGAGCTATTACCAGCCTTACGTGGACCAGGCTTTCCTGGCAACAGACGAGTACAACAGAGGCATTATCGATCGGAATTTCCGTATGAACTACTATGCGGCACAAGCGTTGTATGCCCGTATCCTGATGTGGGAGGGTACCCCGGAAGCCAAAGGAAAAGCCTTGACGGTTGCCGAAGATTTGATTGAAAACGCCTATTACAGCTGGGCGTATGAAAATTCCGTGATGGTCAAAAACAACGAATGGTGGAAATCCGACCTGCTGTTCAAAAACGAGCATCTTTTCACGATAGCTGTAGAAAAATTGGAAGAATACCAGACCCATACTCAAGGTACCCGTAACTGGTTCGATGCCAGCAGTCCGGGAAACACCTATCAGGTAGTTTACCTGAATCAAAGCAAAGCGGAAGAGATTTACGAATCGCCCGGAATCGGCGACTCGGATTGGCGGTTCATCTACTGCTTGCTCCCGCAAGGTCAAAGTCGGAGCTACTACGGGTTGGTTAAGCTGCGCCAGCATCCCGAGCATACCGCAGATTACAGCCGTATGATTCCCATGATTCGCATCACGGAAATGTATTACATCGCTGCAGAATGCCGGATGGAAGCCGGACCCGACTATGACAAATCAAAAGCCTTGGATTATTTGAATACGGTCCGTCGGCACCGCGGAATCGCCCAAGCTGAAGAATTGCCTGCCAGCCTGACGGATGCCGAGGTGAAAGAGGAAATTTATAAAGAATACCGGAAAGAATTTGTCGGCGAAGGCCAAATTTTCTTCTACTACAAGCGGAAAGGGATGGAGACCATTCCGGGATACAACGGAGAAATGACGGATTTGCAATACCAATATCCGATGCCGGACGACGAAATCGCTTTGGGCGGACGGATATAAGAGGAATAAGAAATTTTTGATCAAAATAGAAAGACTATGTTAAACAAGATATATATTAAAATCATGCTGTTGCTGGTTGGAGCCGCTTTAGTGACAGGGTGCGAAAAATCCGGTCTGCAGCCTTATACCGGCGGAAATACCGTCGGGTTTTGGGTACACTCCATCAACCACTCGTTTTACGGGGAAGGGGTGGAAACCCTGCCGAAAGATACTATTGTGCTGGACCTGGCCATCACAGGGGATGTTGTGGATTACGACCGCCATGTGGACGGGACTTTCATTCTGGACGCTGCAGGGACGGAAGAGAAAGATTTGAAGAATACCGCCGTGGAGGGGAAAGACTACAAAATTCTTGGGGGAGTTGTGAAAGCCAATGAAGAGTACGGGGAATTCATGGTCGAGGTGTACAACACCGATGAGTTAAAGGAGAAGGAATTGAAATTGAACTTGGCCATCAAGGAGAATGAGGATTTTTCCGTGGGATTGGGTGAAAACCGTTCCATTACCATCACTTGGAGCCAAAAAATCATGCAACCCACCACTTGGAGAGCCATGCGTTTCTTCTTCTGTAGCACCTACAGTACCCAAGTGTATAAAATCTTTATGCAAGTAACCGGCTTGAAAGAGTTCTACTATTATGAAGGAATTGTTTCCGTAGATGAAGCCTACGTCATGGGGCGTAATTTCGGAAACGTCCTCCGTGCTTATGAAAAAGAACACGGTACCCCCATGCTGCACGATGACGGTACAGCCGCCGGAACTCCAATTGTACCACTTCACTAAAAACGAATGATCATGAAAAAATCAAGCAGTATATACAGCGTCCTCACCTTGCTATTGTGCTTGTTGTATGCCTGTTCCTATGAGGATAAAACAACCTATGCCGGCGACCCGCTGCCGGACATTGTCATCGATACGACAAATATTCCCGCCAATCTTTTGATTACACGCGAAGATACGCTGATTGTCAAACCAAAAGTTTCCAAAGCGGGCGTATCCAAAGACCAGCTCGAATTCGAATGGCGTATCACCTTAAAACCGGGCAGAGACTTCACTATGTCTAAAATCATCGGTACGGAGGAAGAATTGAGATACTATGTCGAAGAAGTTCCTGACGCTTCATCCTACGGTTTGTGGTATAAAGTGACAGATAATACGACCGGACTGATGGAAAGCATCCTTTGGGATGTGCAAGTGGATGCCAGCTCGGGACAAGGATTGGTCGTTGCCTACACGAAAGACGGTAAAACCACCGATTTCAGCATTGTGCAGGACTCCTTGTTTACCTACCAATACAAAGATAGTGAAACGAATCAAACCAAGGCCACCTCTTACCGGCACGGCATGTACGCCAAACAGAACGGCAAAACGTTCGACGGACTCGTAGAATGGATGTTTGCCCAGGCACGCTATATGGACGGACGCCTGACCTATATGCTTCACGGAGCCTCCAAACACAACCTTTTCCGTATCAATACCCTGGATTACAGTATTCTGATGGAAGGAAAGGAAAATTTCTATGACCCGTTTATAGAATTGGACATCGACTATTACGGTTTGGTCGGAAGTTATTATGCTGTCCTATCCAACCAAGGACGCATCTATGGTCTGCAAACAGAACGTAACACGGCGACGGTATTCAATAAATTCGCCTTAGATGTTCCGGGAGACTATACCAGTAATGGTTGTATTTCGGAATATTCCAATTTTGCCTTTTTCGACCCGGAAAGAGGTCAGTTCTTCACCACAAGCGGATATATTAGTTCTTATTCAGAAATGTACAAATTCACAAATCCCATGGACGGGGAGGAAGAGAATCCCATCGAGGGATTCGACTTGAACAACATGAAAGGCTATACGCTGTTGGCAGGCGGAGCAACCCGACAAGACCATTGTTTCGTATTGGAAAAAGAGGGTAAAATCGGTCTGTATAACTTGACAAAGAGCTACAGGACACCTTATAATCCGCGCATTTACGTCGATGTAACGGATGCCCCCGGCATTGAAAAGGCCACTGCATTCGCTTTCAACTCCTACGAAGATGTCGTGTACTATGTGGCAGACAACACGGTTCGGGCGATTATCTTCTCGGGACGCCAACCCCAGTATAAAGAGGTGTATTCCCCGGGGAAACCCATCGAGTTCATCAAGATATTGACAAAGACAGGCAGCAAGGCTGTTCCATTCAATAACCGATGCCTATTGGTGGTGACGAAAGGCGATATCAGTGAAATTCATGCCCTGAAGTTAGGTTCGACTAATACGGCAGAATATTCAGAAGTCACTGTATTTGATAAATTCCAGGGACGCATCACCGCCGTTGCTGTACAAGATTAAAGCATTTCGGTGAAATGCCTGTATACCGTGGAGAGGTTTTCCTTTCCACGGTATTTTTTAGTTCGCCCGGTATGGGCATATTCTGACGGGTGTAAATTCCGAATGCATCCAGAAAACGGGAAGTATATCCAATAGCGATCTGGCTGCGATGACATGCAGTGCGGGCAGGTCTTCTTTGAAAAAACGGAGTACCATAATCGCTTCGGGACATGGCTGTATTTCGTCTAAAAACAAAAGTGTTTACCCGGAATTGATTGGTTTGCCGTATATGGCTGCCATTTGTGATATGATTGACTTCTAAATTACCTTTGAATAAGATTTTGTATTCCGGTTGCTTTTCAAAGTTTATTTCCACACAATTTGTGAATCATTCTCCTAAATGGCTTTGAGGTTATTCTTTTTCTCTTCGAATCATTCTAAATAATAGAATATAGAAAAAAATCTGTATAAAATATATCATATTTGATTTTAAATTCTATAAATTTGACATGCTAGATCGAATTAGTTTAATTTTAAACAAAACCATATACTTATGAAGAAGCTTATTTCAGTGGAAGAGGCAGTAGCAAAGGTAAAAGATGGGATGACGGTTATGATTGGCGGGTTTCTTTCTAACGGGACACCTAACGCAATCGTTAACGCTTTGGCTCAATCGGAAGTGAAAAATCTGATTCTCATCGTGAACGACACCGCCTATCCGGATAAAGGATGCGGACAGTTGATCGCTAACAAGCAGGTGAAGAAAGTGATCGTGTCGCATATCGGTACGAATCCATGTACGAGTGAACAAATGAACAGTGGTGAACTGGAGATCGAATTCAGTCCGCAGGGTACTTTAGCCGAACGGATCCGTTCCGGTGGTGCCGGTTTGGGGGGAGTATTGACTCCGACAGGTATCGGAACCCTGGTAGCAGAAGGTAAACAAGTACTGAATATCGACGGTAAAGATTATTTGCTGGAAAAACCGTTGCGGGCGGATGTGGCTTTGATCGGTGCTAGTGTAGGGGATGAGTCCGGAAATTTAGTCTATAAAGGTACGACTCAGAATTTCAATCCACTGATGGCGACGGCTGCCGATTTGGTTATTGCGGAAGTGCAGGAGTTGGTAGAAACCGGAGATTTGTATCCCGAGCTGATAAAGACTCCCGGAATATTCGTGGATTTTTTAGTGAAAGGGTAGGGGGATAAGCTAAAGGCGAAGAGGCAAAAAGCGGGGAAGGTAAAAAAGAGGTGTAATCGAAAGGGATGGGTGTAGATCTGTTCCGGTTAATTTAAAAATATGGAAAAATCAATGATAAGACTTCGGATGAGCGCTAAAGATGCTCATTATGGCGGAAATTTGGTGGATGGAGCTCATATGGTGCATTTATTCGGCGATGTTGCGACCGAACTACTGATTATGCATGACGGAGATGAAGGTCTTTTTGTGGCCTATGACAATGTGGAGTTTTTGGCTCCGGTATATGCCGGCGACTATATCGAAGCTGTCGGTGAAATCGTGAAAGTAGGAAATACTTCCCGCAAAATGGTTTTCGAAGCCCGTAAGGTGGTCGCTGCCCGTCCGGATATTTCAGCTTCGGCTGCGGATGTCCTGGCTGAACCGATTGTGGTTTGCCGGGCCAGTGGAACCTGTGTGGTGAAAAAAGAGGATCAGCGGAAAGGATAGTGTAAGTTAATAGTCTTGATAATTATGGAAAAATTGATTATAACAGCTGCGATCTGCGGGGCAGAGGTAACGAAAGAACAAAATCCCGCCGTTCCTTATACTGTAGAAGAAATCGTCAGAGAAGCAAAATCTGCTGTAGATGCAGGTGCTGCTATCGTTCATCTTCACGTACGTGAAGACGACGGTACGCCGACTCAGAGCAAAGCACGTTTCAAAACGTGTATAGACGCTATATATGAAGTATGCCCGGATGTGATTCTGATCCCTTCGACCGGAGGGGCTGTAGGAATGACAGCGGAAGAACGTCTGCAGCCGACCGAACTTTTCCCGGAAATGGCTACCCTGGATTGTGGCACCTGTAATTTCGGAGATGAGGTATTTGAAAATACCATGCCTATGATGAGGGATTTCGGTAAAAGAATGCTGGAAAACCAGATCAAACCGGAATACGAATGTTTCGAGATGGGACATCTCGAAACCGTATTGAATATGGCAAAGAAAGGTCAGGTACCGGGAGCTCCCATGCAGTTTAATTTTGTACTCGGTGTCCCCGGGTGTACGCCTGCAACAGTTCCTAATCTTTGCTGGCTTGTAAATGCTATTCCGGCAGGTTCTACCTGGACTGCAACCGGTATCGGACGCCATGCCTTTACTTTGGCTGCTCCTGCTATCGCTATGGGAGGAAATGTCAGAGTGGGGTTCGAAGATAATCTGTATCTCGAAAAAGGGGTGTTGGCAAAATCCAATGGCGAGTTGGTAGCTAAGGTCGTTCGTATCGCTAAGGAATTGGGACGCGAAATCGCTACCTCGGCCGAAGCACGGAAGATATTGAATTTGAAAGCTAAAGGCTGAAAAGCTATAGGCTATAAGTCGAAAGGTATAAAGTGAAAAAATTAAAGTAAATATTAAAAAATAAAACGTTATGAAAAAAGGAAATAAATACGGAACGCATAGAGTAATTTCACCGAAAGGAGTATTACCACAACCGGCTGACAAACTGGATAACAATATGGACGAAATCTATGATAACGAGATTTTGATCGATGTGCAAACTCTGAATATCGATTCGGCTAGTTTTACTCAGATTGAAGAACAAGCCGGAGGGGATAAAGCTAAAATTGCCGAGATCATGCTGGGAATTGTAGAGAAACAAGGAAAACACCGTAATCCGGTGACCGGTTCCGGTGGTATGTTACTGGGAACGGTGGAAAAAATCGGAGATGCTTTAGTTGGAAAGACCGATCTGAAAGTGGGAGATAAAATCGCAACTTTGGTGTCTTTGTCGCTGACTCCGCTTCGTATCGATAAAATTAAAGAAATCCGGGCAGATGTCGACCAGGTGGATATCGATGGTAAAGCTATTTTGTTTGAAAGTGGTATTTATGCGAAGATTCCGGCAGATCTGCCGGAAAAGTTGGCTTTGTCGGCTCTCGATGTAGCCGGTGCTCCGGCTCAGACTGCTAAATTGGTGAAACCGGGAGATACGGTATTGATTATCGGTGCCGGTGGTAAATCGGGTATGTTGTGTTGCTATGAAGCAAAGAAACGTGCTGGTGTTACCGGTAAAGTAATCGGTTTGTGCCATAGCCAGAGAAGTACCGAACGGCTTCAGAAATTAGGCTTCTGTGATTATGTATTCTCGGCCGATGCAACTCAGCCGGTTCCGGTTATGGAGAAAATTGCCGAACTGACGAATGGTGAAATGTGTGATATTACGATCAATAATGTGAATATTACGGATACTGAGATGACCAGCATCTTGTGTACTAAAAATGACGGATTGGTCTATTTCTTCTCTATGGCGACCAGTTTTACGAAGGCTGCTTTGGGAGCGGAAGGTGTCGGCAGCGATGTGACTATGATCGTTGGAAATGGGTATACCAAAGGACATGCTGAGATTACACTGCAGGAACTTCGTGAAAGCGAGGCATTACGGAAGATATTTACAGAGTTGTATGCCTGAATGGTCGGGATTTTATAATCCCGACGAATTAAAAATATGTTTTTATGGCTAGCAGAAGAAAAGAGTTTTTCCCTGAAGTGACCGATGAACAATGGAACGATTGGCATTGGCAGGTGAAGAACAGGATTGAAACTTTGGATCAGCTGAAGAAATACATCCGGCTGACACCAGATGAGGAAGAGGGTATCCGTGAGTCGCTGAAGACATTACGGATGGCGATCACACCTTATTATCTGAGTCTGATCGATCCCGATAATCCTTATTGTCCGATCCGTAAACAATCGGTGCCGACCATTGAAGAATTGCATCGGTCACCGGCTGATCTGGAAGATCCCTTGCATGAAGACGGTGATTCACCCGTACCGGGACTGACCCACCGTTATCCTGACCGGGTGTTGTTCCTGATCACCGATATGTGTTCGATGTATTGCCGGCATTGTACCCGGCGCCGCTTTGCCGGACATCACGATTGTGCCACTCCATTGGAAAGAATCGATAAATGTATCGAATATATCGCTAATACTCCCCAGGTGAGAGATGTCCTCCTATCGGGAGGGGATGCCTTATTGGTCAGTGACGAACGATTGGAATATATCATCAAACGGCTGCGTGGAATCCCTCATGTCGAGATTATCCGTATCGGGTCGAGAACACCGGTGGTGTTACCCCAGCGCATTACGCCGGAATTGGTAAATATGCTTCGGAAATATCATCCGATTTGGCTGAATACTCATTTCAACCATCCGAACGAAATTACCGAAGAGTCGGCGGCTGCTTGTGCCCGGCTGGCCGATGCGGGTATACCTCTGGGAAATCAGTCTGTCCTGCTCCGCGGGATCAACGATTGTACACATGTCATGAAAAAATTGGTGCACGAGTTGGTCAAGATCCGGGTACGTCCCTATTACATCTATATCTGTGATCTTTCTGTGGGGATCGGTCATTTCCGTACCCCTGTATCGAAGGGAATCGAGATTATCGAGAACCTGCGGGGACATACTTCCGGTTATGCCGTGCCTACTTTCGTCGTGGATGCTCCCGGTGGAGGCGGAAAAATTCCGGTGATGCCGACCTATCTGATTTCTCAGGGCCCCAATCGGGTGGTGTTGCGTAATTTTGAAGGCGTAGTGACTACGTATACCGAACCGACGGATTACAGAGACGAATGCCACTGTGAAGAGTGTGAGAAGCGCCGTAAAACAGAAGGAGTGGCTGAGTTGCTGAGCGGAGAACGCTTGTCTCTCGAACCGGCGAATCTGGATCGTAAGACACGTAATCTATTGGCGAAAGGATAAATTATTTGTGATTTTGGATTTACCGTTTCATTCGATTGAAAGGATAAATCCGGAATCATAAATGAAAATGCTGAACAGATGGGTTTTGTTGATGACATATCCGATTACAGGAGTCTGGCAATTGTCGGATTGGAGAAAAATACAGGGAAAACAGAATGCCTGAATTACATCCTTCGCAGGATAAAAGATTCGGCAGATCGGTTCGCTCTGACTTCGATCGGAATTGACGGAGAAAACCGGGATCAGGTATGTCAAACCCCGAAACCCGAGATTATCGTGCCGGAAGGAATGATATTCGTTACTTCGGAGAAACATTACCGGGAAAGGAGGTTGGTGGCTGAAATCATGGAAATCGATGATCATCGGACTGCTTTGGGACGGTTGGTTATCGCCAGGGCTAAAACTTCGGGAAAAGTATTGCTTTCAGGGCCTGCGGATACTGCCGGGTTGAAAAGTCTGATCCGGCATATGAAAGATTTCGGGGTACGAACGACCTTGGTCGACGGGGCTTTGTCCCGTTTAAGCCTGGCGTCTCCCACCGTTACGGAGGCGATGGTCTTAGCGACGGGGGCTGCTGTTTCCGGGAATATTCGGGAATTGGTGAGACGTACCCGTTATGTTTGTGATTTGATCGATCTGGAAGAGGTGGACGAAGTTTTACAAGAGAGGTTGGATGCCATTCAACAAGGTGTATGGGCGGTCGGGCCGGAGGGAGAATGTATCGATCTGAAATTGCCTTCTGTGTTTATGCTGGAGAAAAGTGGAACCGATCTGCTGCAATATGGGCATCGGATCTTTATTGCCGGTGCTGTGAGTGATAAAGTATTTCAGTTTTTACGCGTACAGAAACAGACCGTAGAATTGATCGTCCGTGATTTTACCCGTGTTTTTTCCGCACCTGAGTCTTTTTATGCCTTTTTACGTAAGGGCGGAAGAGTACAGGTGCTTCATCGTAGCCGGCTTTTGGCCGTTACGATCAATCCTCAGTCTCCGGGAGGATTACTTTTGGATTCGTTGCGTTTGCAGCAAGCATTGGAAGAAAGCTTGCAAATTCCGGTGTATGATGTGAAAAAAATAGAAAAAGTCGGTAAAAACCGTTGAGGATATGATTTTAAGGGAAGCGATAAGACAAGTCAGGGGATTCCGTTATATGATCGAACAATTGGATATCTGTTCGGCTGTAGGCCGGAGGGTATTGTATGATCTGCCCTGGCTCGATTCGAAATCTCGGTTGGAGGCCGAATTTGAACGTATTCAAAAGATCATGGTACTTTTTGAACAACCTGAAAATGAATCCCGGCTGGAACGTTTGACTGGTAAGCTGATGCAGGTGAGAGATATCCGGGGGACGATCGGGCGGATGGCGATGGAGCAAGTGTTGGATGATCTTGAATTGTTCGAATTGAAAACTTTTGCTTTGTGCTCGGAAGAAATCAGGGGACTTGTCGAAGAATGGCGGATTGTTTTACTCCCGGAACTGGAGCCGGTTGTACGTTTGTTGGATCCGGAAGGGAATCGGATTCCTCATTTTTATATTTATGATACTTATTCGGCTGAGCTGGCCAGGCTGAGAGCTGAAATAAAACAAAAGAGCCTTCAAGGGGCAGAAGAACGGGAATTAGAAGCGTTGTATGTACAAAGTGTGGTTTTGGAAGACAAGGTACGCGAAGAGTTGTCTGTGCAGTTGAGACCTTATCACGACGATTTGAAACAGGCTTTGGAAGCGGTCGGATTGCTGGATGTCGTATTGGCAAAAGCCAGACAAGCAATAAGAGGACAATTGACTTTGCCGCAAATTCCGGAAGAGGGGGAAATGGTGTTCGAAGGTCTTTTCCATCCTCAGATCCGGGAGATTTTAGAACAGGAAGGAAGAGCGTTTCAGGCTGTAGATTTGAAATTGGAAAAGGGAACGACGGTGATTACCGGAGCCAATATGGCCGGAAAGACAGTGTTGTTGAAAAGTGTGCAATTGGCGCAATACCTGATGCAGTTCGGTTTTTATGTACCTGCCCGGCGGGCGGGTATGCCGCTCGTGGAACAAGTCTTGACCAGTATCGGGGATGATCAGGATGAATTGAACGGTCTCTCTTCTTATGCGGCTGAGATGTTGCGGGTGGATGAAATGATCCGGCAAGTCAGGCAGCGAAGTAAAATTTTGGTGCTGATAGACGAATTGGCCCGGACGACCAATCCCGTCGAGGGACGGGCAATTGTGAATGGGGTAGTGGATTTTTTGACTACTCACCGGGTGATGGCTATGGTTACTACCCATTATAGCGGAATAACGGCCGAATGCCGTAAATTGAGAGTGCGGGGATTTGTAGAGAATCGGGTTGAAGGGAATATGACCCTGAAAAATATCAATGAGTTTATCGATTATTCACTCGAAGAAGACAGCGGAGAAGAAGTTCCCCAGGAGGCGATGCGTATTGCCTGGATGCTGGGGATCGACCGTGGAGTGTTGGAACGGGTGGAAAATTATTTGCAGGAAGAAAATCCTGATTGGAAAAAGACAGTACAGTAGAAAGAAAATATATATGAAAAGTAAATTAGGAATAGATTTTGATAAAGTCGGACATGCCCGTGAAATGGCCCGTAAGATTGCTGACCAGGTGCAGGATTTTGTGGATGGCTATACGACAGTGGCTGTCGAAAGGACATTGTGTCGTTTGCTGGGTATCGACGGAGTGGATGTTCATGCTGTCCCTCTGCCGAACATTTTGGTAGACGAGCTGAAAGAAAAGAACGTGTTGGGAGAAGGAATTTTATTCTTTCTGGGTAATGTAATGGTGGAAACCGGAATGACTCCGCAGGAAATAGCCGAACAAGTGGCTGCCGGGAAAGTAGATGTCACCCGGGTACCGGTATGTACTCCCGGCCAGCGGGAAAAAGCGTTGCAACCCTATATCGAGGCCAGTATCCGTCGGATTTCCGACAACCGGAAACGGCGTGAGAATTATATCGCAACGATCGGAGAGGGAGCAAAGCCTTATCTTTATGTCATTGTCGCTACCGGTAATATTTACGAAGACGTGGTACAGGCACAGGCGGCTGCCCGGCAAGGGGCGGATGTCATTGCTGTGATCCGTACAACGGGGCAAAGTTTGTTGGACTATGTACCCTATGGGGCTACGACAGAAGGATTCGGCGGAACTTTTGCCACCCAGGAAAATTTTCGGATTATGCGGAAAGCTTTGGATGAGGTAGGAGAAGAAGTCGGTCGTTATATTCGGCTGTGTAATTATTGTTCCGGTTTATGTATGCCGGAGATTGCTGTGATGGGAGCTTTGGAAGGGCTGGATGTGATGTTGAACGATGCATTGTATGGAATTTTATTCCGGGATATCAATATGCAGCGGACGTTGGTCGACCAGTTTATGTCGCGGGTGATCAACGGCTTTGCCGGAGTGATAATCAACACAGGCGAAGATAACTACCTGACTACTGCCGACGCTGTCGAAGAAGCACATACTGTTTTGGCTTCCGATCTGATCAATGAACAATTGGCTTTATTGGCCGGGCTGCCGGAAGAACAAATGGGCCTGGGACATGCTTTTGAAATGGATCCCATGCTGGAAAACGGCTTTTTGTACGAATTGGCTCAGGCCCAGATGACCCGGGAAATTTTTCCGAAGGCTACTTTGAAATATATGCCTCCGACGAAATTTATGACCGGAAATATTTTCCGCGGACATATTCAGGATGCTCTTTTCAATATGATCGGAATCTGGACTTCACAAGGTATTCAACTGTTGGGAATGCCGACCGAAGCCATACATACTCCATTTATGTCGGATCGTTATCTGTCGATCGAGAATGCCCGTTATATTTTTAATAATATGAAAAATATCGGAGATGAAGTGGTCTTTAAAGAAAACGGGATTATACAAAACAGGGCGAAAGAAGTGTTGGATAAAGCTACCGTTCTCTTGGAAAAGATTGAACGGGAAGGACTTTTTACAGCCTTGGAAAAAGGAATTTTTGCCGATATCAAGCGTCCTAAAAACGGAGGAAAAGGATTGGACGGCGTTTGTGCCAAGGGAAAGAACTATAGCAATCCTTTTGTAGAGATCATGATGAACAGATAACAAAAATCGTAAATCAAATAAAGATTATGAGCGGAGGTTTATATTCAACAGAAGGGAGAGATTTCGATCAAACCCTCGATCTGAAAAAGATAAAACCCTACGGGGATACGATGAACGACGGAAAGACACAGCTGAGTTTCACTTTACCTGTACCTGCCGGAGATGAAGCGATAGAGGCTGCTAAACAGTTGATGAAAAAAATGGGATTTGAAAATCCTCAGGTGGTGTTTCATCAGGAACTGACGAAAGGATATACTTTTTTTAATTGTTATGGAAATTGTGTACACACGGTAGATTATAGCAATATCTATGTGCCGAAAGTGGAATCGACCAAGTGGGATATGGGAGAGACCGATCAGTTTGTCCGGGAACATATCGGTCGGAAAATTGTGGTGATCGGAGCTAGTACCGGAACAGATGCCCATACGGTGGGAATCGACGCTATTATGAATATGAAAGGTTTTGCCGGACATTATGGTTTGGAGCGGTATGAAATGTTCGAAGCCTTGAATATGGGTAGCCAGGTGACCAACGAGGAATTTATCGCTAAGGCTATCGAGTTGAAAGCTGATGCTTTATTGGTTTCGCAGACCGTGACTCAGAAAGATATTCATATTAAAAATCTGACGGAACTCGTGGAGATGTTGGAAGCCGAAGGATTACGGGACAAAGTGATCCTGGCTTGTGGTGGTCCCCGGATTTCACACGAGTTGGCGAAAGAATTGGGGTACGATGCCGGCTTCGGGATGAATACCTATGCCGACGATGTCGCCTCGTTTATTGCGCAGGAATTGGATCGAAGAATGAATCATTGAAAATATACAAGCTATGGAAAAAGAACAAATCAGGGAAGTGATTGCCAGGAGAGTGGCAATGGAACTCCACGATGGAGACGTGGTGAATCTGGGTATCGGTTTGCCGACTTTAGTACCGAATTATCTGCCTGAAGGTGTCGAGGTCATCTTACAAACGGAGAATGGATTGATCGGTATGGGGCCGACTCCTGCTCCGGGAGAAGAAGATCCGGACTTGATCAATGCCGGCGGTGGAGCGATAACGGCTCTGCCCGGAGCGGCCAGCTTCGATAGTGCTACTTCGTTCGGTATTATCCGGGGCGGACACGTAGATGTCAGTATCCTGGGGGCCTTGCAAGTAGATGAAAAAGGAGATTTAGCCAACTGGATGATACCGGGGAAAAAAACACCGGGAATGGGAGGAGCGATGGACCTGCTGATGGGAGCCGGTAAGGTGATCCTGGCCATGGAACATACGGCAAAAGGAAATCCGAAAATCCTGAAAAAATGTACTTTACCTTTGACAGCCAAGGGGCAGGTGAATATGATCGTTACAGAAATGGGAGTTATGGAGATCACACCCGGGGGAATTGTACTGAAAGAGATACATCCTGAGTTTACGGTAGAACAGGTGCAGGCAGCTACAGAAGCAACTCTGATCGTTGCCCCGGATTTAAAAAAGATGTGCTGAACGACGAAAGCGTATTGAAGGAAATCACGATGGAGGATGGATGGTGGATACCTCTAGCCCGAATCGTAAACTATAAATTAAAAAAGGTATGGATTTTTCATTATCAAAAAAAGAGATATTGTTTCAGCAGATGATCAGAGCATTTGCTGAGAAAGAAGTAAAACCGCTGGCGGCAGAAGTGGACGAAGAAGAGAGATTCCCTGTCGAAACGGTAGAAAAAATGGCGAAACTGGGGATTATGGGTATCCCTTTCCCGGTGGAATATGGCGGAGCCGGTGGTGATAACGTATTGTATTCTATGGCTGTAGAGGAATTGTCCCGGGTATGTGCAACGACCGGGGTTATTGTTTCTGCCCATACCTCTTTGTGTGCTTCTCCGATCTATGAATTCGGAAATGAAGAACAACGGAAAAAATATTTACCCAAATTATGTTCGGGAGAATGGATCGGAGCTTTTGGTCTGACCGAACCGAATGCAGGTACCGATGCCTCTGCCCAGCAGACAATGGCTGTTGCTGAAGAGGATCATTATGTGCTCAACGGGTCCAAAATATTTATTACGAATGCAGCTTATGCACACGTTTACATTGTTATGGCGATGACCGATAAGTCGCAGGGTACACGAGGAATCTCTGCTTTTATCGTTGAACGGGATTTTCCGGGATTTTCCATCGGTAAAAAAGAGAAAAAGATGGGGATCCGGGGATCCGCAACCTGTGAGTTGATTTTTGAAAATTGTATTGTGCCTAAAGGAAATATGCTGGGTAAACCGGGTGAAGGATTTAAAATTGCGATGAAGACGCTCGATGGCGGACGTATGGGAATTGCTTCACAGGCCTTGGGAATTGCTCAGGGAGCCATGGATGAGACAATAAAATATGTGAAAGAACGGAAACAGTTCGGACGCTCTATCGGACAATTTCAGAATACCCAATTTCAGTTGGCCGATTTAAATGCCAAGATCGAAGCTGCCCGTTTGTTGGTGCGGACGGCTGCCTGGAAGAAAGACAGGAAAATCCCTTACTCTGTCGATTCGGCACGGGCTAAGTTATTTGCTGCTGAAACAGCGATGGAAGTGACGACAAAAGCCGTACAGTTCCACGGAGGGTATGGATATACCCGTGAGTATCCGGTCGAACGGATGATGAGAGATGCCAAGATTACGGAGATTTATGAGGGAACCTCTGAAGTACAGCGGATGGTGATTGCTGCTGCTCTATTGAAATAATAATGTTTTCCGCATTGAACTTATAAAAAGAGAATACATGAAAATAGTAGTTTGTATAAAACAAGTACCTGATACGACAGAGATCAAACTCGATCCGGTAACAGGAACAATGATACGGGATGGTGTACCTAGCATTATGAATCCCGACGATAAAGGAGGATTGGAAATGGCTTTGGCCTTGAAAGATAAATATGGTGCGCAGGTAACCGTTATTACGATGGGACCGCCTCAGGCCGACGATATTTTGCGTGAAGCTTTTGCCATGGGAGCCGACCGGGCGATTCATTTGAGCGACCGTAAGTTTGCCGGTGCAGATACATTGGCTACGTCGAATGCTATTGCCGGTGCTTTACGGATGCTGGATTTCGACCTGGTCATTACCGGCCGGCAGGCGATCGATGGAGATACGGCGCAGGTAGGACCTCAGATTGCCGAGCATCTCGATTTGCCACAAGTGACGTATGTCGAGAATTTGGAATTCGATGGTGACAAGTTGTTTACGATCCGTAAATCTACCGAAGAAGGATATCAAACCGTACAGGTGGAATCTCCCTGTGTCGTTACTGTTCTGGCTACGGCAAACAAAGCGCGCTATATGTCTGTGCGGGGAATCGTAGAGGCATACGATCGGGAAGTGGAAATCTGGAATTTTAATAATATCAGTGTGGATGAAGCTAAATTGGGATTGAACGGTTCGCCGACGCGGGTATGGAAGTCTTTTACCAAAGGAGCTAAAGCAGCCGGAAAAGTTTTCGAAGTGGAACCGGCCGAAGCTGTAGATGTTATTATCGAAAAATTGAAAGAGAAATTTATTATTTAATACATGATTTTAGAGGAAAACCGGGAATAATCCGGTGGAATCTAAAGTTTAAAATCTGATGAAGATGGATAAATCTCAATATAAAGACGTTTATGTATTCGTAGAGCAGCGGGAAGGAGTTATTCAGAAAGTTGCCATCGAATTATTGGGGAAAGCCCGGGAGTTGGCCGATAGCCTGAATGAAAAAGTGGTGGCGATGTTGTTGGGTTATGAAGTGGCGGGTCAGGCACAGGAATTGATCGCTTATGGGGCTGATGTCGTATTGTGTGCTGACGAACGGGAGCTGGTACAATATAATACCGAGCCTTACGCTCAGGCGATTACACAGATTGTACATGAGCGTAAACCCAGTATCGTACTGATTGGAGCGACGACGATCGGCCGGGATTTGGGCCCTCGTTTATCCGCCCGTTTAGAGACCGGGTTGACAGCCGATTGTACGGGCCTCGCTATCTCGGATGAACGGGATTTGCTGATGACCCGTCCTGCATTCGGAGGAAATCTGATGGCGACGATTATTTGTAAAGAACACCGGCCGCAAATGTCGACCGTACGTCCGGGAGTGATGCGCACGAAACCGAAAGATGAACAACGTGCCGGAACGGTAGAGAAGGTGAATATTCATTTCGATAAGTCGAAATTTAAAGTGCGGATTCTCGAGACGGTGAAAGAACAAAAGAACCGTATCGATATAACAGAAGCGAAGATTCTTGTATCCGGAGGCCGTGGTGTAGGTAATACGGAGGGATTTGAGATGCTCGGAAAATTAGCGGAAACGCTGAATGCCGAGGTTTCTTCTTCACGTGCCATGGTGGATGCCGGGGTTATGCCTCATGACCGTCAGGTTGGCCAAACCGGGAAAACCGTTCGTCCCGATCTGTATTTCGCTATGGGTATTTCCGGAGCTATTCAGCATTTGGCCGGAATGGAGGAATCGGAATTTATCGTTGCCGTGAACAAGGATAAATATGCTCCGATTTTTAACGTTGCCGACCTGGGAATTGTCGGGGATGTGAAACAGATCGTTCCGTTGCTGACCGAGAGGTTGGCAAACATCCGGAAAACTGACAAATAAAAGCCCGGACATGGAGTATCAAAAATTAATGCTGGAAAAACAAGATCGTGTTTGTCTGGTAAAGATCAATCATCCGGAGGCATTGAATGCCTTGAATACGGTGATCTTGCAGGAATTGGACCGGGCATTCGATGAAATTGCAGCCGATCCGGAAACCGATGTGGTTATTCTGACAGGCGAAGGACGTTCGTTTGTTGCGGGAGCCGATATTGCTGAAATGAGTGTGATGAAGGCCGAAGAAGGCCGGCGTTTCGGTGAGTTAGGGGCTGCTGTTTTCCGGAAAATCGAACTGATGGCTAAGCCGGTTATTGCTGCCGTGAATGGATTTGCTTTAGGAGGAGGATGTGAACTGGCGATGGCTTGTGATATCCGTATCGCCTCGGCTAAGGCGAAGTTCGGTCAGCCGGAAGTGGGACTTGGGATCACGCCGGGATTTTCCGGTACCCAGCGTTTACCGCGTTTAGTCGGATTAGGTAAAGCCAAAGAGTTGATTTATACGGCTGCGGTTATCCATGCCGAGGAAGCTTGCCGGATCGGACTGGTGAACAAAGTGGTGGAATCGGAAGAATTGATGAATGAGTGTATGGCTATGGCAAAGACTATTGCTGCTAAAGCGCCATTGGCGGTTCGTTATGCCAAAGAAGCTATCAACCGGGGAGTGGAAACGGATATGGATACCGGTATCGTCATCGAAAACGGTTTGTTCGGGTTGTGTTTCGCAACGACCGACCAGAAGGAAGGCATGGAAGCTTTTTTATGGAAACGTAAACCCGAATTTGAAGGGAATTAAAATCTTTGTAATTTAAATTTATCGATTATGAAAATATGCATTGTTGGAACAGGGACTATGGGACATGGTATTGCCCAGGTATTTGCCCAGGCCGGACATGAGGTATTGTTAAAAGGCCGTTCTGAAGCTTCTTTGGCAAAAGCCCACAAAGCTATGGATAAAAATCTTTCCAGAATGGTGGAAAAAGGTAAATTGGAAGCCGGGGTTAAAGATCAGGTATTGGCCAGGATTAAAGATTCGATGAAATATGAGGATTGTGCCGATGCTGATTTGGTGATCGAGGCGATAGCTGAAGATATGGCTACCAAGCATGAGATATTCAAATTGTTGGACGGAATTTGTAAACCGGAAGCGATATTGGCAACCAATACTTCTTCGCTTTCTATAACGGAAGTGGCCGCTGTGACTAACCGTCCGGAAAAGGTGATCGGTATGCATTTCTTCAATCCTGTTCCGGCTATGAAACTGGTGGAAGTGATCAAAGGCCGGCTGACTTCGGCAGAGGTGCATGATCAGGTATTTGCTTTATCGCAGGAAATCGGGAAAGTGCCCGTCAGTGTCGAGGAAGCTCCTGGATTTATAGTCAACCGGATTCTGATCCCTCTGGTGAACGAAGGCATCGGTATATTAGCTGACGGAGTGGCGAAAAAAGAGGAAATCGATGCCGCGATGAAATTAGGGGCTAACCATCCTATGGGACCATTGGAACTGGGTGATTTGATCGGATTGGATGTTTGTCTGGCTATTATGGAAGTGTTGTACCGGGAATTCGGTGACTCTAAATACCGGCCTCATCCTTTGTTGCGGAAAATGGTTCGCGCTAACTTATTGGGACGGAAGACCGGAGTCGGGTTTTATGACTATCGGAAATAATGAGGAGAGTCTTCTTTACCGGGATACGATGCTGGGGAATATTTCCCCAGCATTTTTACTTTTTCCCCACTTTCTACAAGCTGCGATTCTTAATCTGTTGTATGTAATATATTGATAATTAGTATATTTTGTTGATTTTGTGCTTGTGGCATCGGATTTGTCCTGTTTAAGGACAGAATCTAACTCTAAAAAATAATAGTATGAAAAAGATCGTCATTTTAGGAATCGGAGCTTCTATGTTCTTCTTGGGTAGTTGCGTAGAGAGTTCTCAGAAATATAAGTCTTTACAAGCCCGTCTGGATTCTTTGAGTACAGTACATATTATGCAGAATTCCGAAATGGAGAGTATGCTGGCCGATTTGAACGATATTTCTGCCGGAATGCAATCGTTGCGGGATGCCGAACGTTTATTGACTTTGGAAACAATTAATGAAAATAAAGCCAATAGTAAATCCAAACAGCAATTGAATCAGCTGAAAAAAGACGTACAGGCTATTACCGAGGCGATCGCTTCTTATAAAGAACAGATTTCCAAACTCGAAGGTAAGAATAAAAGCCAGTCGGCCGAGTTTAAAAGATTGATTGCCGGCTTAAATGCGGAATTGGATCAACGTACACAGAAACTGAATGAAATTACTAAACAATTGGCAGTGAAGACCGAGGAAGTCGCTAATCTGACCGAGAATGTGGAAGCTTTGGATAAAGCCAATAAAAGTCAGCAAATGACGATCAATGAACAGGATATGGCGATTCATCAGGGACACTATTTGATTGGAAACCGCAAAGAGCTGAAAGAAGCTGAGGTAATTTCCAGACAAGGGATTTTCTGTCCGCCGATCGTATCGTCACAAGCACAAAAAGCCAACTTTACCGATTTGGATATCCGTGAGATGAAGGTGATCCCGTTGAATAGTAAAAAAGCGAAATTACTTTCTGTCCATCCGGCTGATTCCTATACTTTGGAGACCGGTGAAGATGGTAATATGACCCTGAAAATCAATGACGAAAATAATTTCTGGAAACAAACAAAATACTTGGTTGTGATGATTGGATAAAAGCGGGAATAATTTTAACTGAGAGAGGCATACCCAAAAAGTATGTCTCTTTTCTTTTTTCACAACGATTATTCTTGTCGAGAGAGAAAATAAAGAAGTTTTTTTTGATTTAAAGACAGTTCGTTTAGAAAACTAGCCGAAGATCATCAGGATTTTTAAAAGTGTATCCGATGAGAAAATCGCTTTCAATTTGTCGATGCTTTTGTATTTCAGTGTTTTAACACTGTTTACTGAGATGTTCATTTCCTGTGCTATTTGCTGATTGTCGAGGCCTTGAAAAGCGAGCTGCATGACTTGTTTACTACGGGGAGGTAATTTTTCGATTTCCTTGATGATCTGTAAAGCGACATCTGTTTCGACTATAACATTGAAAATGTTCACTTCTTTGAGCGAACGGCTATTCACGAATTTTTCCTGTAATTTCAGTTTTCTTAACCATTCGAGAGAGAGGTTATGTACCAACATATACATATAATTATCGATGCTTTCGATTTCCTTCTCTTTGGACACTAATTCCCAAAGCCGTGCAAAAGCTTCCTGGACAATGTCCTCTGATGCCGATTTATCGTTCAGAAACCGGTTGGCTGCAAAACATAAAGGAGCATACAACCGATTCATTGTACTGGCAAATTCATTTGGAGAAGAATTTTTAATCCCTTGTTTTGCTGTTGATTTCATCTTTATTTAACCTGAAAGTCGAAAACAAAGGTAAAAAATTGTAAGAATCATTCATCTTTTTGGAAGACTTATTAGTCTTTAATATAAAGTGTAATTCGATATAAAACAAATTATGTGTCTTGTACAAGATCGTCAAAAATTGATTTTGTTGTTGCAAAAAGCTTATTTCGGGCAACTCTCTGAAGAAGAAGCCGGGCTGTTGGCTGAGTGGCGTAGTCGGTCTTCGGAACATGAGGCATTGTATCGGCGGATCATGAGCGGAGAAAGCCTGGCCGAACTGCTTGAGTGGCAAAATCATTTCGATCCGGAACAAGCGAATCGGTCGATTTTGCATCGGGTTGAAAAACGTAGATCTATTCGGATGAGGAAAATAGGTTTGCGGGTAGCTGCTATAGTTCTCCTGTTGCTGGGAATAGGAACGATATGGATTATAAATCGTCAGGGCGATTATAGACGGCAACAGGAATTGGCTTTTACATTGATTCACCCAGGAACTCCCCAAGCTATTCTTACTTTGGCGGATGGAAGGCAAGTGGTATTGGATAAGAAACCGGTAACCTTGAAATTAAATGAAAAACAATTTTTGACCGGAGATAGTGCTATATTGAATTATGCGGTTAATCTACCGAATGGTTTGGAAAATAATGAACAGCAAACATTAATGCATAAGGTGGAAGTTCCGGTTGGTGGTGAATATCGGTTAGTGCTTGCCGATGGTACTAAAGTCTGGATCAATGCTGAAAGTTCTTTGCAATATCCGGTAGAGTTTACTGCTGAACAGCGAACAGTAATTTTACAAGGTGAAGCCTATTTCGAAGTCGTTTCGGATACGCTGAAACCTTTTACGGTGAAAACGCCTGCCGGTTTGGAAGTGAAAGTTACCGGTACGCATTTCAATGTAGAGGCATATGCCGATCGTAGAACATGGAAAACCACTTTAGTAGAAGGAGGGGTGGAAGTCCGGCTTGGAAAATATCAAACCTATCTGCGACCGAATGAACAATTTAGTTTTGATCAGGAAACCAATCAGGGAAGCTTGAAAAAAGTAAATGTCAGGGAGGTCATCGCCTGGAAAAATGGCTGGTTCGTTTTTGATAATACTCCTTTGGAAGAAATCATGGAGACAATACGACGATGGTATAATATCGAAGTAGAATATCGGGATGCTGAGACGAAACAATTGTGTTTTACGGGTGACCTTAGTAAATATGATTCTTTTGAATCTGTGATTCGTATGTTCGAAGATACACAGAAAGTTAAGTTAAAAGTTCGGGCCAATCGGCTGATCGTAGAAAGACATTAATTCATAGAAATAGATGATAGAATATACCTAAAAATGGGGATTTCTCTTAAATAGAGCTCCCATTATCTTTGGACCTGCTAAAATGGTCGATTCATTTTGCGGATTTCCGCGAAAACAATGGACAGGTGGTGATTGAAAATAGGTAATTATTAATTAAAACAGTAAACATGAAAGTAATGTGTTATTTCAAACAAGGAACAATATCCCGGATGTTATTCAGAGGGATGTTGTTTGCATTGTTGGCTGTATGTTACCCGGAATATTCCCGGGCTGTTATTGCTGAGGATTATCAGGCGAATCGGTTGATTACGCTTTCTATGAAGAATATCTCTGTGGCTGACATTATCGGGCAAATCCGGAAAACGACAGATTATCGTTTCTTATTTCAGGTCGATGACCTGAAGGGAGTCCGGAAAGAGGTTTTCGAGGTTTCTGAAGCGACTATCCGGGAAGCGATGGATAAATTGGTGGCAGGAACATCACTGACTTATACTTTGCGGCAGGACGGAGTAGTCGTTTTATCTCAAACACAACCTCAATCCAGGGAATTTACCGTTTCAGGGTTTGTACTCGAGGCTGAAACCCGGAAACCGATACCCTATGCCACTGTTTTTATACCGGATTTACTGATCGGTACTTCTGCCCGGGAAGACGGGGCATTCACACTTAATCATGTACGTCCCGGAAAATTGAAACTTGAAGTTCGTTTTATGGGACGGATCAGTCTGGATACGGTTATTCAGGTGAATGCGAATGTGACGAATCTCCGTTTTTATTTGCAGGAAGAAAATTTCAGGTTGAATGAAGTACATATTACGGCCGAGAACAGCAAAGCCGGACAAGCTACTTCCTCCAAGATTTCCCGTTTGGCCATGGATCATATGCAGGCAACCAGCCTGGGAGATGTGATGCAGTTATTGCCGGGTGGGTTAGCAACCAATCCGAATCTGGGATACGCCTCCCAATTGAATCTCCGTATGATTTCCGAGAATGCTTCCGGCATACCGGGGGTGACGGATGGAGAAGAGGAAGCTGCCAATATGAATAGTTTAGGGACTCTGATTATCCGGGATGGGGCTCCCGTTTCCAATAATGCCAATCTGCAGACTGTAAGTCCTGCTATCACAGGTGCCGGGACTGCTTTGGGCGGAACATCTTCACCGGCCGGAGGTGTCGATGTCCGGGCTATCTCGACAGACAATATCGAGTCCATCGAAGTGATTCGGGGAATACCTTCTGTCGAATACGGAGATTTGACTTCAGGGGCTGTCATTATCAATTCGAAAGCAGGCCGGGAACCGTTCCGCTTACGTTTTAAAACCAACGAAAACATTTATCAGGTATCGGCTGGTAAAGGATTTAATCTGGGAGGGAAGAAAGGAAGCCTGAATATCAGTGGGGATTACGCTTATAATGTGACGGATCCTATGCAATCTTATGTATACTATCAACGGGCTGCTGCAAAAGTGATGTATTCGAATATATTCTTACATGATGTTCTCCGTTCCAATACTTCGGTAGAGGTGATATATGGGGATAATAAACGGAAACAAAATCCGGATGATGAACGGCTCCAACTGAAGAGCAACGGACGGGATCTCGGTATTGCGTTTAATACGAACGGAATTTTTGACCTGGATTACGGCTGGCTGAAAAATCTCCGTTATACGTTGGCAGTAAATTATATGAATAAGAAGAGTTATGAACAAAGATTATTGACAAATGCAACATATCAATATTCGATGACGACGACCGACGGTGCAATTCTGAGTAATCGGCCCGGTGTCGATTTGTATGACGATCAGGGAAATAAGCTGACCAATATTCCTGCCGGCGAAGAGACACTTTATGCCAATATGTTACCCAACGATTATCTTACCCGTTATGATATCGAAGGAAAAGAGCTGAATGTGTTTGCTAAAGTGATGGCTAATTTTGTCAAGCAAGGCAACCGGATCAATAACCGGATTTTAGTCGGGGCGGATTTTAAAAGCGATGGAAACAATGGAGATGGAAAGACTTTCGATCCGGCGACGCCTCCATACCGGGTAAATACCAGTCTGTATTCTTCTTTCCGCCCGCGGAAATACAGTGATATTCCGTTTGTAAACCAACTGGGAGTATATGCGGAGGAAAATTTCAGCCTGAATTTTGCCAGACGGAACCTGAATTTACAGCTCGGTATACGGTATGATAAATTGTTCGGACACCAGGATATCTGGACGCCCCGTTTGAATGCTTCTTTAGATGTATTGCCAAAAACATTTACGTTGAGAGGGGGATACGGGGAAACGGCTAAAATGCCCACAGTCCTTTATTTGCATCCGGAGAAGGCTTATTTCGAGATGGTCAACTTTGTGAGTCTGACAGATGATAAGATTCCCGAAGCTCAACGGTTGATGATGACGACGACCCGGGTTTTCGATACGGAAAACAAAGACCTGGAAATTGCTAAAAACCGGAAAGCAGAAGTCGGGTTCGATTTGAATATCAAAGGAGTGAGGCTGGCAGTCACCGCTTTTCAGGAACGCATGAATAACGGTTATTCGATGGCTTACTTGCCGACTACTTTTAAATCCGTCGAAAACAAACAATACAAAAGCGGGGAATTACCTGCCGATGGAGTGACTGCTCCTGCGCTGACCGAAAAGGGGACTTACCGGGTATTGATGAAATATATGACTCCTCAGAATAACATTACAATCAATACGCGGGGACTGGAATTCGATCTGAATCTCGGACGGTTCGATGCGATTCGTACCGCTTTTTCGGTCAATGGCGCCTGGTTACGGACAGAACGGTTCAATAACGGTTATACCTATTATGAAAAAGGCTCCGAAGATCCGGCCAAAGCTCCTCATGTGGGGATTTATGAAGCCGCTATGCGGAAAAATTATTCAGAAAGAATGGCGACGACTTTCCGGGTGACCCACAATATTCCCGATATCGGGTTTGTGGTGACATTGTCTGCTCAGGTGTTGTGGAAAGAGGCCAACTGGAGCCGTTTCGGAAATGATTCGATCCCAGTTAGTTATATCTCGAAAGAAGACGGGCAGGTATATCCTTTCGATCCGGCTAAAAAAGAGGATGCTGAGTTTACCGCTATCATGCGGACAGTCAACCAGAAAGACCGAATCCGGGAATCCATGCCTCCGACACTCTGTATGAATTTGTATCTGACGAAGGAAATTAAAGACTACCTAAGGGTATCGTTTTTTGCGAACAACATGTTCAGCAGTCGTCCGCTATACAAACAAAAACGGACTATCGGTTCCTATGAAAGAAGAAATATTCCGTTATTCTTCGGGTTGGAACTGTCGGCCATTATCAATTAGTTTGTTAGAATGAATCATGTTATATCAGTAAGCATATGAAATACAAAAATACATATACAATAGCTTTTTTCTTATGGATGGCAGCGGTTACGGGATCGTGTACCGATCAATTCGACAATGCCGATCAGGCCGATAAGATAGAAAAAATGACGATCATTGTGCAGGCCGACGTGAATGTGTCCGGTTTGCCTGCTCCCGAATATTTAAAGGTACAATTGAATAATTATTCGGAAAATCTGACGTTGGATGCTGAAATGGATGCCAGTGGAAAAGCTGAAATTTCCGGCGTTATCCCCGGGTTATATAGCATCAGTATCGATGGAAAAACTTCTTCGGAGGATGGTTCGGACTATTATCTGAACGGGAATGCCGTGAATTATCCGATCGTTAGCAGCGATAAACCGCTGGATATTTCAGTGCGTGCTCTCGTGGCTGGAAAGTTGATTTTTAAGGAAATCTACTATTCCGGTTCACGCCCTGCGACAGGAGGGGTTTACTTCAGGGATCAGTTTTATGAGATTTACAACAATACGGAGAATGTGATTTATCTGGATAAGTTATATATGGGACACTTACATCCGACGACAGCGACCACCAAATTACCGGTTTGGCCCGAGGAAGACGGAGATGACTATGTCTATGCCCAAACCCTTTGGCAATTTCCGGGGAATGGAACGGATTATCCTTTAAAACCGGGCGAATCCTGTATATTGGCCCAGGCTGCCCTGAACCATCAGCAGGAGTTGTTCAATCCCAATAGCCCTGTAGATTGTTCCAGTGCGGAGTTCGAGTTTTACAATGGCTTTGCCCTGACTCCCGATCAGTCTGCCGTCAATATGAATATTGTTTACAATGACGGGACAAATGAGTTGTCTATTCCTTTTTATCTGACTTCTGTGTTTGGGGGCGCTTATGTACTTTTTCAGGTGCCGGAAGATGTCGATTATCGCCCTTGGATAGGGAATAAATGGCAGACCGTGGATTTATCCAGCTCGAGCAATACGTTATATGCCAGAGTACCTGTTGATTATATTCTCGATGTGGTAGAGTGCGGTACAAAACAAAGTGATCTGTCCGGGAAACGTGTCCCGGGATTTCTGGATGCCGGGATGACCTGGGTCGGAGGTTCTTATGTCGGGAAGAGCGTGGCTCGTAAGATGATCGGCACCCGACCCGACGGTTCGCCTATATTCCAGGATACGAATAACAGTACACAGGATTTCGAAATTCAGGATACTCCCCAGCTGAGGCGTTATGGGGTAAAGATGCCTGCCTGGAATCATCTGTTAGTGACCGGAGAATAGATCGTTAATGTTTAAAATTAGAATATTATGGTAAAGAATATATACTGCACGATAAAATATACCTGCTGTTCTTTGATGATGAGTATGGCGGTGACGGTCGGGGTCGCTCAGGAAAAAATCGCTGATCGCTTGAATACACCCGCTGCATTGGAAAATATGAAAATGCGGGGATTGTGGTCTCAGAGTAAGAATGCGGCCGGAGCTTTATTGGATTATTCATTCCGTTATGCCAGCGCAGACCTGGAATATCGGTTTTATGACGGAAATTTTCGTCGTCCTCAGCAGGGAGAAAGTGGGAATAATGTGGTTTTCGACACCGAAGGAGGAGGAAAGGTAAAGGATTTCTTTGCCTGGGGAAGTTTCAATTATTCGCGGGACAAGGTGAAAGAGGCGAATTTTAATTCTTCGATCATCGATCCGTATCGGGGAATGCCTTATTATACGGCCGATACCAACGTCAGTAACTGGAATAACCAGCATTATAGATTGAAAATGCGGGTAGCTACTCCTCAATTCTGGAACTTCCTTTCTTTCGGTCTGGATGGATACTATCAGAATTCCGTCGGGGCGAAACAACGCGATATGCGTACTAAATCGGTTTTCTATACGATTATTGTCCGGCCGGGAGTCGTTTTGTCTGCCGGGAAAAATCATCGTTTCGGTTTGGATTTTGAGTACGCCAGTGTACGGGAAGATTTGGAGATGAAAGCCGTCAATAGTTATGTCGAGCAGACTTATTACCTGCTTTCCGGTTTGGGAATGGCTACGGAAACTTCGGGTATACAACGCTTTTTGACCTACAACGGGAATCAGGTAGGCGGAGGTTTGCAATACAATTATGCCGGACGGATGAATATTTTACTGGATCTGGGTTATTCCAAGAAAGTAGAGGATGCGATTACCACTCCGACTTCTCCGCGTTATCTCGGGACGACGAAAGATGGATTATGGAGCGGTAAGTTGATGGCTTATATTCCCGATGCGAAGAAGAACACCCATTTTGTGGAGATGAACTGGCAGGAGCGGAAAATCGATGGGATCGAATATTTGCAAAAATGGGAAACGGATGGAGAAGAAGGAGAATATAAAGTGTATTACAAAAGTATCCGCTCTACCTACAAAACTCAAACGATGAGTTTGGACTATCGCTATGTGATCAACCGTGGAATGGAATATTCCTGGAAATTAGGTGCCGGTGTGAAATACTGGAAACAGGAGGAACGCTATCTGATCCCTGTTTCGACCCGGGATATAGAGAATACCAGGTTCGAAGTGAATGTGAAAAAGAATTTCTTTCTTTCAGACAATAATTTAAGACGATTATTGGTCGGTGTGAATTTGGGATACAATAAGAATAACAAAGCAGACTATGTATATGGGGGAAACTATCCGGACTATCGGGTGGTGACCGATTTGATGGGTGGAGATACCCGCTATTTGGGGGCTGATTATGGGGATCTTCATCTTTCGGCTGTTTATTCTCAGCTGGTGAATACCCGGACGACAGCTAATTTGTTTGCTAAAGTAGATTGGCAGTATTTGAAGACTCATAGTTATGACTTCGATCATCGGATGGTGATGAGTGTGAGCGTGGGGTGTCATTTTTAAATAGAGCGGTATGAATTATTTAAGCTCATTCAGTCTGGTTTGGATAGGTATGTTACTGATCGTTGCTTGTCAGGGAGAGAAAGATTTTTCTCTTCCTTATGAGAAATTTGTTTTGGATAACGGACTACAGGTCGTATTGCATGAGGATAAATCCGATCCTATCGTGTCCGTGGCGATTCAGTATCATGTGGGATCGGCGCGGGAGAAGCCTGGAAAAACCGGATTCGCTCATCTTTTTGAGCACATGTTGTTTCAGCGCTCCGAACATTTGGGCCGAAACGAATTCTTTAAAAAAATCGGCGAACTGGGGGGAAGTTTTAATGGGGCGACCGGACCCGACGGGACGGTTTATTATGAGACTGTACCTCGTGATGCGCTGGAGAAAGTGCTGTGGATGGAGTCCGACCGGATGGGATTTTTCATTAATACGGTGACCCGGAAAGGTTTAGAGAGGGAGATCGATGTCGTTTCGAACGAAAAACGGCAAAATGAAAACCGCCCCTTTGGGCAGAGTAACGGGATGATGTTAAAGCAATTTTATCCCGAAGGACATCCTTACCGTTGGCCGGTGATCGGTTCTATCGCCGATCTGCACGGAGTTACGGTAGACGATATAAAACAGTTCTATCGGAAATATTATGCTCCTAACAATGCGACCTTAGTGGTGGCAGGGGATTTTGACCGGAGGGAGGTGGAGGCGATGATCCGGAAATATTTCGGAGAAATTCCCGCCCGGGAGGAAGTAGAACCTGTCCGGCCGATACCTGTACAATTGGAAAAAACGTCGAAGTATGTCCTGGAAGATCGTTTTGCCAATGCACCCGGACTGGAAATGAATTTTTCCGGAGCAGAACAATTCCATCCGGATGCTTATCCTCTGCGCATACTGGCTTTATTGCTTTCTTACGGTAAGAATGCCCCTTTTTATAAAGTGTTGGTGGAAGATAATAAGTTGGCATCTTATGTGAATGTGGCGAGTAGTTCCCTGGAATTGAGCGGACAGGTATCGGTTTCTGTAAAAGCATATAAAGAAACCGATCTGAACACGGTATATCGGGGGATTCAGGAGGCTTTCGAAAGATTTGAGCAAGAGGGGATCCGGGATAACGACCTGGAACGTGTGAAAATTATGCAGGAGACGATGCTGTATAATGTGATGATGTCTCTTGAAAGCAAAACACAGGCCTTAGCCCGGAACAACGTTTTTGCGGGGCGTCCCGATCAGATGGTGATCGATTTGGCACATTATCAGGCTGTGACGAAGGAAGAGGTGATGAGGGTGTATCGGAAATATGTAAGGGGAAAACATTTTGTGGCTTTGAGTACTGTCCCTCAGGGGCAAACGAGCTTAGCTCTGACTGGTTCTGTTGTTGTCCGACCCGATGAAGATAGTCCGGTCGGACAGAAATTAGTGGCAGATGAAGGGGCGGTTACGGATGACGATCCCTATGAGTATACGCCGTCCGTTTTCGACCGTTCGGTGGAACCTCCTTTGTTGGCAAATACGCCGGAATCGGCGATGCCACCCGTATGGACCGGTGAAATGAGTAATGGTATGAAGGTAAAAGGAATGGCCTATACCGAATTACCTGTTGTACAGTTTGCTGTCTACCTGAATTCGGGCATGCTTTGCGAGCCGAAAGGGAAATCAGGCCTGGCACGTTTGACGGCGGCGGTATTGAATTGTGGGACCCGGACCAAAACACCGGAAGAGCTCGAGGTTGCTTTGGGATTATTGGGTGCAAGGGTATCCTTCGGTGTTTCGACAGAACGAATGCAACTGTCCGGTAGTTGTTTGAAAAAGAATTTTCCTCAGGTCCTCCGTTTGGTAGAAGAGATGTTGTTGGAGCCTCGTTGGGATGAAACGGCTTTGGAATTAGCCCGTAAGCGCATGATCGGGAATATCCGGCAAAGTTCTACCGAACCCAAGGTTTTGGCCCGGCATGTCTTCCGGCAAATGATGTACGGGCCGGAGAACGTTTTGTCGAATTCGGCTTTAGCTTCCGAGAAAGAGGTTGCCGCCATTACCATGGAGGATATTAAAACTTTTTATAAAACCCATATCGTTCCCGGACAGGCGACGTTTGATTTTGTCGGGGGGTATGAGAAAAAAGAGGTGATGAAATTTTTACAGCCTTTAGCTCGGACCTGGACTACCGGAGGTGCTTCGCAGGAGAGATTGAACCTGAATTTTATGGCTCCTCAGGCAAAAGTATATTTTGTAGATTATCCGGGAGCTAAGCAGTCGTATATTCTTCTCGGATGTCCGGCTATGCCTAAAGCCTCGAATGATTATTATCCGGCAAAAATGGTGAATCAGCTGTTGGGGGCTTCTTCCAATGCTTTATTGTTCGATGTGTTGCGTTTGCAACACGGTTATACTTACGGGGCGTATTCATTTTTCGATTGCGGGAAATATGCGAATGAGTTCCGGGCTACTTCGAGTGTACAGGCGGCTTATACGCTCGAAGCAATGCAACTGTTTAAAAGTTGTATTTCGACCTATGGAGAGCAGTTTACAGAACAAAGTCTGGTCAAAACCAAAGATGCGATGTTCAAGGAAAATGCTGCCGCTTTCGAAATGCCCGATGCCCGGTTGGACCTGTTGTCGGAAATGACGGTCGATGGTTTGCCTGTGGATGATTTGAAACGGCAGGAACAGCTTCTGAAACGGATGACGCTCCCGGAGGCGAAAGCGTGTATCCGTAACTGGTTGGATTATGACCGGATGTTTTTTGTTGTCGTGGGAGATGCGGCATCCCAGTTAGACCGGATTCGAAAAAGTGGATTGGGTGAAGTGAAGGTCGTTGACCTTCAGGAATTACGTTAAGGTTTTGCAATTATTAATCGAGACCTGAAAAGCCGGGATAGTATGGTTTTATACTTCCTGCTGGAAGGTCGATAAAAGGTGAAGTATGAATTTAATGAAGTGTATGTTTGCAGGGATAGCTTTGCTGGCTGTTTCTTTTGCCTGGGGGCAAACGATCGTTGCTCCTCAGCAACGGCCGGAAAAGACTTCTTTTGCTATCGTAACCGATCAGGTGACCTGGGAAAAGTGCAGGCCTGAGATCGAAAATTACCGGGCGGTGCTTGAACAGGAACAATTGCCTGCTTATATACTGGCCGGTCAATGGAAAAATCCGGAACAAATAAAGGAGTTGTTGATGCGTCTCTACCGGGAGAGCCGTTTGGAAGGTGCTGTATTTATCGGTGATATACCGATTCCGATGATCCGGAAGGCACAGCATATGACTTCTGCTTTTAAGATGGATGAGGAGAAGTCGCCGAGGCTGGATTCTTCCGTACCTTCCGACCGGTTTTATGATGATTTTGACTTGAAGTTCGATTATTTAGGTCAGGATACGACTTCCGCTTTGTTTTTTTATTATAATCTGGCTGCCGATTCGCCCCAGGCTTTGTGCTGTGACATATATACCGGAAGGATCAAACCGCTGGAAGATGGGACTGACCGCTACCAGCAGATCAGGGATTACCTGAACAAAGCAGTGGCTGCTCATCAGGAAAATAATATCCTGGATCAATTTGTTTCTTATACCGGAGAGGGTTCTTATTCCAATTCCCTGACAGCCTGGCGGATGGAACAGATGATCTTGCGGGAACAACTGCCAGGAGTCTTCGACCGGGAAAATAATGCCCGTTTTATGCGGTATAGCATGTGGGACTACCCAAAAGAAGAAGTCATCGCTGCCTTACAACGGGAGGACTTGGATATGCTGATTTTTCATGAGCATGGAATGCCCTACCGTCAATATATTTCGGCTACTCCCAGGACTCATGATCCGGAAGAATATACCGAATTTCTGAAACGGGAATTCCGTTCGAAATTACGAACTGTTGCGGATAGGCAGGGAGATGTCGCCGGTCAGATGAAGAAGTGGTGCGGAGAATATCACCTGGATACTTCCTGGTTTAGCGGTGCTTTCGACCCCGAATGGATTCGTAAAGATTCTATAGCGGATGCGCAGTTGGGTATTGTATTGGAAGATGTACCGTCGATTGCTCCCAATGCCCGTTTCGTTATTTTCGATGCCTGTTATAACGGGGATTTCCGTGAGAAGGATTATATTGCCGGACGTTATATCTTTTCGAAAGGGAAATGTGTCGTGGCATTTGCCAATTCGGTCAATGTCCTGCAGGATAAGTCGGCGAATGATTTGTTCGGCTGGTTGGGCTTCGGAACCCGGATCGGATTGTGGGCCCGTTATACCAATATTCTCGAATCGCATATTATCGGAGATCCGACTTTTTGTTTCTCTTCCGGACGGGAAGGGATGGATTGTAATACCTGGCTGACGACTTCCGAATCGCCTGCCTTCTGGTTGGAAATGCTGAGAGATTCTCCTTATGCCGATTTGCAAAATATGGCTTTGTTGAAATTATTTCAGCAAGAATATCCCGGGATATCGGACACGCTGCGTATGCGTTTTGAAACTTCGCCCTATGCAGTTGTCCGCTATACCTGTATGTCGCTGTTGGAAGAATTGAATGATCAGAATTTCCGGGAAGTGTTGAAACTGGCCGTGACCGACCCGTATGAATTTATCCGCCGGATAGCGATCCACCGGATGGGACGGATCGGTGCTCCGGAGTTCTTGCCTTTTATTATCGATACTTATCTGAACGATTATTTGTCGGAACGGGTGAATTTCAATGTCCTGACTGCTTTGGAAGCTTATCGGTGGCAGGAAGTCGATGCTGTACTTGAAAAAGAACTGGCGCAATCGACTTTACGGAATAAAGACGACTTTCGGACAAAATTACAAAGCAGATTGAGTAATGAGCGGATGTGGAAAGTAACTGACGATATGCCCGATCCGGAAAAACCTGAAAAAGATAAAATCTTTTATATCCGTTATCTGAAAAATCTGAACTATCATCCCGGAGTGCCTGTTTATCTCGAGCTGGTGAAAGATACATCGGCCTCTCCCGCGCTTCGGAAGTCGTTGGTAGAATCTTTGGCTTGGTTCAACTTGTCCGAATATAAGAAAGATATCATCACCACTTGCGAAGGACTCTTGCAAGATCAGACAAATACACCTGATTTCCGGCAAGAAGTGTTGAGGACTTACCATCGTCTGAAAGGTGATCTGAAAAACGGGAAATAAAAAAATACGACCTATGAAAAATTGGATTTTTATCTTCATGATATCGATGATCACTCTACCGGGATATGGTAAAGTGAAGGTGCAGAAACCGAAAATGAAACACCCGACTGCTTTTGCCATCCTGGTAGATGAGGTGACTTATGAGAAAATTCCGGGGGCGATAGAAGCTTATCGGGATGCGATCGAAAAAGACGGTTTGTCGGCTTATATTGTCAGCGGAAACTGGGAATCTCCGGATCAGGTAAGAAAGGAGATTGTCGCCCTGTCGCGGCGTAAACCCGTTTTGGAAGGGATCGTTCTGGTCGGGGATATTCCGGTGGCGATGATCCGGAATGCACAACATCTGACGACAGCCTTTAAAATGGATGAAGAAGCCTTCCCTTTTATCGAATCGTCGGTCCCTTCCGACCGGTTTTATGACGACCTGCATCTGACTTTTGATTTTATTCGCAGGGATTCGGTACACCCGGATTATTTCTATTACAAATTACGGGAAGACAGTCCCCAGCAATTACAGCCGGCTCTCTATTCCGGGCGGATCAAATATCCGGAGGCGAAGGGGGAAGATAAATATAAAGCGATAGCTGAGTACCTCTATAAGGTCGTACGTGAAAAACAGGAAACGAACGAATTGGACTGTTTTACTTCTTTTACGGGAAATGCTTACAATTCCGAATGTTTGTTGGCATGGATGGATGAGCGGCTGGCATTGGAAGAAAATTTTCCTTTAGCATGGAAAAATAGCCGGACTGCCAAGTTCCTGAATTTCCGGATGGCCGATTATATGAAGTTTCATTTATTCGATGAATTACAGCGGGATGAATTGGATGTGATGTTGTTTCATGAACATGGGGCTCCGGATCAGCAGTATATTTGTGAAGGGCCTGCCCCGGTGGGAATGAACGGTTATGTGAAGGGGATTAAAGCGGCTATTTATAACGAGGTGAGGAAAGAAGTCAGGAAAGGAAAAGGCACGCCGGAAGAAATTCAGGATTACTTTATTCAGGAATACGATTTAGAAAAACATTTCTTCGACGATCTCTATCATCCTGAGTTGTTGAAAGCAGACTCCATCGCAAATGCCAATACCGGGATCGTATTGGAAGATCTGAAGCAAATGAACACTTATCCCCGTTTTGTGATGTTCGATGCTTGTTATAACGGTTCGTTCCATTTACCGGGCTATGTGGCCGGATATTATATTTTTAACGACGGGAAAACGATTGTCGCCCAGGGAAATAGCCGGAATGTACTACAAGACAGATGGACCATCGAGATGATCGGTCTTTTGTCTCAAGGTATACGGGTGGGGCAATGGAATCGGTTGATTGCAACGCTCGAGGGACATATCATCGGTGATCCGACTTTCCGTTTTTCAGTGGCTGTACCTCATACTCTGGCCCTGGATATTGTGAAAAATCCGGCAGACCGGCAATTATGGGAAAAATACAGCCGGTCTGCAATACCGGATGTACAATCCCTGGCATGGCGGATGTTGGCCGATCAGGATGAACGACACGAACTATCTCCCCGTTTGTTGAAATTATTCCGGGAATCACCCTGCAATAGTGTGAGGATGGAAGCCTTGAAGTTATTGAGTCGTTATGCAAACGACGATTTTGTAGAAGCTATACGCCTGGGATTGTACGATGCTTATGAGTTGATTCGCCGGAATGCAGCTGCTTATGCCGGAAAATGTGGCGATCCCCGCCTGATCGGAGATGTCGTTCGTGTATGGTTGAATACTCCCGAATCAGAACGGGTAAATGATGTGCTGCAGTCGGCCTTGTATCTCTTCCCGGTGGAAAAGGTAACGGAGGAATTAAAGACTTTGCAGAAGTCTGCAACAACGGTGACTCCTTTTGCGTTGAGACAACGGCAAATCGGGGAGATGATCGGAAAGCTCACAGATAAAAAGCAAAATCGCTGGTTGGATTATGCAGAAATTCCAAAGGCTACTCTGTCCTTGAAAAAACAGATTTCAATGATCCGGTATATCCGTAATAATCCGTTTCACTTTAATGTAGAAGCTTATTTGAAGCTTCTCGGTAATGAAGCATACGATAAGGAAGTCCGGATCCACATGGCGGAAGCGTTGGGATGGTTTAACTATTCCTACCGAAGGGATGAAATTCGTACAGCTATGGAAAAGATGCTTGAAAAAGGGGGATTGCCCGAAACTGTACAAAGAGAAGTATGTCAAACGATTAACCGATTGAAATAAATGATGAAAGCTTTACTGTTACTTTTATGGTTACTCCCTTTGTGGAGTTGGGCAAAACCGGAGATGATCCGGCCGAAAGTGAAAACTTCCACCGCTTTTGCTATTGTCGTCGACCGTCAAAGTTACGACAAAGTGAGAACAGCTGTAGAGGCCTATCGGGATGCGATCGAAAAGGATGGACTGGCGACCTGGATCCTGATCGATGATTGGGAAAGCCCCGCAGAAATCCGGGCCTTGCTGAAAGAATTGTATGAGGATCGCCGGATGCCTTTAGAAGGGACGGTTTTTGTCGGGGATATACCGGTTCCGATGATCCGGGATGCCCAGTTTTTGTCTTCTGCCTTCAAAATGGACCAGAAACGTCCCTGGGATCAGTCGAGTATTCCTTCCGACCGTTATTATGACGATTTCGGTTTGCAGTTCGATTTCCTGAAACAGGATTCCATTCAGCCGTTGTATTTTTATTATAGCTTGAATCCGAATTCGGCGATGCAAATCCGGTCGGATATCTATTCTGGACGGATCAAGCCGATGGCCCGGGAAGGAAAAGATAAATATGCGATTTTGGAACGTTACCTATGGAAAGTGGTACGTTTGAAGGCAGAAAAGAATCCTTTGAACGATCTCACCGTGGCCCGTGGGCATGGGTATAATTCCGAAGCCCGGGAAGCCTGGTCGGGTGAGCAGTTGGCGTTGCGTGAACAGTTGCCGGATTTATTCCGGCCGGGGAGTTATGTCCGGTTTTATGATTACGGCATGCAATACCCCGCCAAATTTCCTTATCTCTCCGCTACCCAGCGGGAAACGGCCGATGTCATTTTATTTCATCACCATGGAGCCGACGATACCCAATATCTGAACGGCTATCCGGAAGGTAGTGGGGTGAATCTTTCTATTGATAATGTGAAACGCTATCTGCGGAGTAAGATCGTGACGGCTTATGAGCGTAAAAAAGATGTCGAAAAGACGAAGCAGGATTATAGTCGATCCCTGGGGGTTCCTGTTGCCTGGATGGAGGATGCGCTCGATCCGGAGGTTATGGCACAGGATTCCCTTTTCAATGCCCGGATGGATATTCATTTGAGCGATATTCATGCCCTTCGGCCCAATGCCCGTTTCGTGATGTTCGATGCCTGTTTCAACGGTTCTTTTCATTTGGAGGATTGCATTGCCGATGCTTATATTTTCGGTGAGGGAAATACAGTGGTTACTCAAGGGAATACGGTGAATACCATTCAGGACAAATGGCCCGACGAATATTTGGGGGTACTGGCCTGTGGCGTGAGAATCGGTCAATGGGCGCGACATGTGCATTTTCTGGAAACACATATTATCGGTGACCCTACTTATCGTTTTGCAAATACCGGGGATTCCCGGTTGGACTTGAATAAGATTCTCGTCAAAGAAAAGAAAAACGTGGCGTTGTGGCATCGCATGCTGAAACATCCGCTTCCCGATGTGCAGGCAATGGCCTTGCGGAAACTCTTTGAAAATCAGGACAAGGGGCTGGATCTTTTGTTGCAGTCTGTTTATCGGTCTTCGCCGTATGGTGTGGTCCGGATGGAATGTTTGAAATTATTGTATGAAATGAACAGCCCGGTACTTTTTGAAATATTACCCTTGGCTGTGGATGACAGTTACGAACTGGTCCGGCGGTTTGCCGTTATTTATGCCGGTAAGACAGGAGCTGACGAAGCTATTCCGGCAGTAGTCCGTTCGTTACTGAATGACCGCTTGTCCGCCCGGGTGAACTATCAGGCCCGGGAAGCTGCGGGACTTCTGAATCCGGATAAAATGCTGGCGGAGATACAGAAACAAACCACGGAGGGGGCGTATTGGGTAGATGAAACCGATTTACTGAAAGCATTGACGACTTTGATTCAACGGGGAGCTGCTTCCTGGGAAAACAATATCGCGGTCGTATTGAATAAGACTTCCAAAGCCAAAGATAAACGGTTTGAAATCGGTAGACACCGCAATCAAAACTATGCCCGGTCGGTAGAACCCCTGATTACCTTTATGCTGGACGCTTCGCAGGATATGGATTTACGGATCAGGACTGTCGAAGCCCTGAGCTGGTATAATCATTCGGTGAAACGGCCGGAAATTATTGCGGCTTGTGAAAAACTGATTGCTGCAAACGAAAATTCCCGTTTGGTCGACGAGGCGGTGAAAACTAAAAATAGGTTGATCGATTAAAATAGGAAAGTAAATGATAAGAATTGTCCCAAAATCGATATATCAAAAATCGATTTTGGGATAATTTTTTATTTAATGCCTTTTCGGTTTCGCTTTCAGTTTTTCGGGACGCATTGAATATTCTTTGACGCCGTATTTGGGCTGATTTTGGAGGAACTCGGGCAGATGTTTCTGAATTTCCGGGTTGGTCCGGATGAAGTGTTCCAGTTGGTTGGCATAATCGAAATGGGTAGTTGCGTCATCCCGGTTAGACATATTGTAAGCCATATACCGCGAATATTCCAGGCATTTTTCTTTCCAGAATTCCGGATAATCTTTATAAGTGGCTGAACGGGTCATAAAGCGAAAATATATACAAAGTTCTTCACGGAAAGCACCGGGATCAGCTACCATTTGGTCGATGAGCCGGGCAGCTTCTTCGTATTTTTCGGCACTAATCAGTCGGTCGGCCTCGTTTTTCCGGGTAAGGAATGTTTTTCCTTCGAAATCAGGTATGGCTGCCAATTCGGCGGCATCCGGGCAGTAGTTACATTCTTTGAATAATTTACTGTCTACTGCCTGGGTTCCGTGAATTTTGCGGTATTTGTCGATATCGGAACAAAGCATTTTAAACAGTTTGTTGTCCCGTCCGTGGATGGATTTCACGAATAAGGCCCATACTTTCGGATTTTCCAGTGAATAACCCGGCTTCGTGATCAGTTGTTCGGCACATTTTTCGCTTTCTGTCCGGTTATAGCGGGAGGCTGCATAATAAGCGTAATCAAGTAGGAATTCCGGTTTGGTATTGCCTGCTTTCTGTTGTTCCATCAGATAGACAGAGGTCTTTTTCGGATCCAGGGCCGAAGCTCCGGTGAAAAGGAAAGTTTCCCGGTCTTGATTACTACCGGAGATATGAATTGCTTTTTCGGTTTTGGGATTTACAAAAACAAAGGTGGGGAAGGAAGCTACTTCGTATTTTTTGGCTAATTCGACTCCTTCGCCTGTTTCTGCATCAATCTTCAGGCATACAAAATGATCGTTGTAAAAATTACCTACACTTCCTAAGGTGAAGATGTTTTCAGCCATATTCAGGCAGGGGCCGCACCATTGGGTATAGAAATCGATAAAAATCGGTTTTTTCTCTTTTTTCGCCATAGCCTTGGCTTCTTCCCAGCTGCAATGCCGGAATCGGATACCCTCTTGGGCAACTGCCTGGAAGGCGATAAAGAGACTGAACAGGAAAATTAATTTTTTCATTTTACTTCAGAGTTACAAAAATTATCGCAGTTACAGGGGTTACAACGGTTTAGTCGTTCCTTTTAACCGTTGTAACCTTTAAAACTTTTTATCTCTCGTACTGCGGCATTCCCGGATTGTAATTCAAAATCATTTGATTAATCGGGAAGATGTACCGATTGTCGTTCGGTGCAAGGGTAAAGGTCTCACCGTCTGCTGTATGGGTGATGTTTTTTTGGAATTTGTCTTCATAATTGAGACGTTTCAGGTCTATCAGGCGGTGGAAACCCGTGAAGGCAAATTCCCGGCGACGTTCGTCCAATACGATGCGGAGCGCTTCGTCCTTGTCGGTTGCTGTCAGGGCTACGTTGTTTTTGATGCGGTTGTCACGCAGTTTGTTCACATAGCTCATTGCATTGTCTTTGGAGCCGACGCGGGCTTCGCATTCTGCGGCAATCAGCATGTTTTCGACAGTGGAGAAACCTACGTTCTGATAAGCATATAGAATATAGCAAGTCTCCCCGTAAAAATAATCGGTACGTCCCATGTTGACGGTATCGTCGGCATAAAACAAAGCACGGCGCTGGTCTGTCGCTCCTGCAGGCAGGTTACGCTCAAATGTTGCAAGAAAATCCTTGCTGACCGGAATGGTTACACGTCCGCTTTGCAGACGGACAAATACGGCTTCCGGATTGTCATCCTTTTCGAGCATTGGTGTACCATCGGGCAAGACGATACGTCCCCAGGTAGTTTTATCCTTTGTCTGATAAGGGCACAAATCTTGCAATTTGTCGTTCAGTTTCAGTGCCTCTTTTGCTTCGGTGAGAGCATCGTCATAACGTCCCATGTAGAGATACAGGCGGGCATAAAAAGAGTGAAGGCTGCCTAAATAGGGATGGAATAAGTTAATGGGGACTTCTTTCAGGCTTTTAGAAGCTTCTTTTAAGTCATCCTCTATTTGTTTGTATACTTCGGCAACAGTGGCACGGGTGTATGTTTGATCTACAAGATCCTTTGTGATCAAAGGAATGCCATAATCGGTTGCTGCCGTTTCTTTGTGATAATGGCGGGCGTAGATGTTGACCAATGCCAGGTATTCGAAAGCACGCTGGTAGAGCGCTTCGGCGCGCAGGCGATGTTTTTCTGCATCGGTGGCATCGGTAGAGGAAAGCACGTTGTTGATAATAGTGTTGAATGTGTAAATACGCTCATAAGCGGCATTCCACAAGTTGTCATCTGACCCCGGCGTGTAAATCTGTCCGCCTTTGAATGAGTAGAGATTGCGCTCGTGGTCATCTTGGTTTGCATACGCCAGGTCGGCAGCAGAAACGGTATCGTCCAATAAATGCACGTCATCTGTCAGATAAAATGCATCTGTGCTCATGCAGCTATTGAGAGACTGACTGGCCAACAATTTCACATAGTCTTCAAAAGCTTCGGGAATCGCATATCCTTTCGGTTTGTTTCCCAAAAAATGGTCGCATCCTTGACTTACTATCAGTAGGGTGCAGAGTATCGGATAAATGTATTTTCTCATTATTGTTCTCATTTTAGAAATTAACTGATAAACCGAATGTCACATTTGCCGGGAGGTGAGAGCCGCGTGAGGGTGAAAGGCTGCTGCCGTTCCATACTTCGGGGTCTAAGTTGTCCCTATTGGCGGCCCAGTACCAAAGGTTCTGTACCTGTACATTCAGGCGGATACCTTGAATCATGTATTTTTTCAACAAATGTGGGGGAATGGTATAACCAAGAGTCACATCGCGCAATTTGATGTAGTCGCCTTTCTGTACATGTTTGTCGGCTGCACTCCAAAGGTCTTTTGCTTTCATGGCTGCCTGGTTTTGGAAAGCAAAAGCCGGGTTGATGTCCGGATTGTTGTTATCCTCTGCGCTTTTCCAGTAATTCATCAGGTCGCGGTCGGCATTGGAGGTGCGGTAAATAGGATGCTGTGCAATCAACATGCCTGCTTTTACATCGCGCATTACATGACCGCCGGCATAGATAAACATGAAGGAAAGATCAAAACCTTTATAACTTAAACGGTTAGTAAATGATGCATTGAAACGTGGCTCGTAAGTACCCGAGTAAACTAAATCTTCCTTGGTCAAAAGGTCGGCAGATTTTACAATTTCTCCATTCTTGTTATAGGCGGTTGGAATACCGTTTTCATCCAAACCAGCATAACGAACGCTGAACATGGAATTCATGGCATAATTTTTACGGGTGTTCAGTTTGCTATAGTAACTGTAAGCCGATTCATCAGAAGTCTCGACTTCAAGCACTTTATTTTTGTTGTATCCGAATATGAAGTTAGAAGTCCATGAGAATTCATTCGTTTTGATATTCTCACTGTTCAATACGATTTCTACACCTCGGTTGTACAAACTGGCAAAGTTCATCAACATGGAACTCCATCCCAGGGTCGGATCGGTGGAGAAGTCTCCCAAAAGATCACTACTCTTTTTGTTATAGAATTCGACAGAGCCGTTCAAACGGTTTTGGAATAAATTGAAATCTACTGCGATGTTGGTTACTTGGGTCTTTTCCCAACGCAATGACGGGTTTGCCGGACTTTTGATATAGAATGCGCTTTCATTGGTATAGTAGTTGTTCCTGTCTGCTGCGGCAATCAGGTAAGGACCGTTCTTTTTAGAAACGTTACCGTTGATACCGTAAGTGGCACGAAGCACAAGACGATCTAACCAATTGGTTTTGTTTTGAAACAGAACATAGTGGGCACCTACAGACCATAAAGGTTTATACTGATATTTGGGGTCTGTACCGAAAAGGTTTGATTGGTCAATACGGATACTTCCATTCACGGTCAGACGGTTGTCTAAAGTATAGGATGCATTTCCATAAAATGATACATAACGGTTGTCCACATGCGAGAAACCCGGAGTCTTGTTGTTGAATGAGAATGTTCCGTATATACTTTGAGTGCCCCGAAGCATTTGATTCAAGTCAAGCGCGTTGATTTCGCTGTACACCAATGTCTGATCATCGTATCCCAAACGGTAGAAACCGTTTTGAGAGGTAACGACTTTCCGCCGTTCTGCGCCGACAAGCACTTGTAAGTCATGACGCTCGGAAAAGGTGTTGTTATAGTTCACTTGGGCACGCATCGTGTAGGAATTATTGTCCGTATTGGTCTGCACAATCTGTCCTCCGACAGGGATGTTGTATTTTAACGTACCGTTTGGATTTAATACGGCAGCATCGTTAATCATAGTTTTTACATCCAAAGCATTTTTCGTGTCATATTGCTTCGTGAATCCGGTGGTATTTTCCGTCTGGTAACGCAATTCGAGGTTCAGCCCGTCAATAATCTTGAATTTGGCTCCGAAATTCAAGTTCAGGTAACGGCTTTTTGCCGTATAGTGGCGAGATGCCATTTCATTGACCGGAATATAGGTCTCGTCCATCAACCCGATACTTTTCAAACGGTCGATTTCTGCCTGTGATTTGGTATTGTACATCTGGAGCGGATTGCCTTCGTCGTCACGCAACATATAATAGGAAGAGGTACCCGCATTCAACAAGTTCATACCCAACACGCCATTGTCGTAATCTTCGGACTTATTGCTGCCGATGATGCCTGCATCCAAAGTAAACCACTTAAAGAGATTAAACGTATTTTTGATATTAAAACCTATACGTTTCGTTTTCTGTTCTCGTTCGTATGGAGCGGTTCCGGTGTAGTTTATAGAAAAATTGTATTTGTAGATGTCCGAACCACCATTAAATGAAAGGTTGTGTTGGTGCGTGATAGCCCTTTTACGAAGGAATTCATCAATCACTTGGTTGTACCTGTCATGTGTACGGTAGGGTTTCAATTTCGTTTCAAGTTCCGATTCGCTTAATTTGCCGTCTCTCCAATCCAGCAATAACAATTGCACATCGTTTTGGAAACGGTTGGCATCATAACGATTTACATTCGGGAAAGTTTGAATCAACATTTTTTGGAAGTCCACCAATTCCGAACTGGACATTTTGTTTGCATAATCCCTATCGGGGAGGCCTTGCAATTTGATACTTCCGTTATAGTTGACACGCGGTTTGCCTGTTGAACCGCTGCGCGTTGTGATAACAATTACACCGTTGGCGGAACGAGCTCCGTAGATAGAAGCAGCTGTAGCGTCTTTCAATACTGTGATATTCACAACATCCGAAGGGTTAAGCACATCCAATGGCGTAGTTTGGCTGCCCGGTTCTCCTTCAAACGGAATACCATCTACTACATATAACGGTGTCTTGTCGCCATTCAAGGTAGAGACTCCTCGAATCTGAATATTCCCGCGGTTCGAAGTCAATCCGGCCACCTTCCCTTCCAGACGATCCATAACGTTGGTTTGTAATTTCCCTTCCATATCTTTGGGAGAGATGATGGCGAACGAACCGGTTGCCCGTTCTTTAGAGATGGTCTGGTAACCGGTGACGATGACTTCTTCGATCATCTTCGATTCCGGTTTCAGGTCGAAGTTGTAGACTTCCTGGTTAGGCATCACTTTCACTTCGGCATTGCTGTAACCGATGAAGGAGGCCACCAGCAATTGGCCCGCTTCTGTCGTTTTTAGCGTGAATTTCCCATCGACGTCTGTAGCGACACCTACTGTAGTACCTTTAAAGAAAACACTGGCTCCTACAATCGGATCTCCGTTTTCGTCTTTCACAACCCCCCGGATGGTTTGTCCGGCTTTAGCTCCTTTCTGATTGCCGGCTACTGCTGCCGGAGTCGGTTGTTTCCCTGCCGGAGCCAGCATAATCTGATGATTGGAAATGGAGTAAGTGATGTCGGCAATGGCTCCCAATTGTTCCAAAGCTTTGTCTAAAGATACACCATTACATTCCAGATTAACTTTCTGGTTGACATTGATGGTACTCGAGGAATAGATAAACGAGTGCTTACTTTGCTGCTCGATTTCTTTCAATACCTCTTTTAAAGATTGATTTTTAGCATGAATGGTGATTGTAGGTTGCTGCGCCCACACCGCATTCCCTGACATTAGCACACATACCAGCAGGAATAAAAGCCGTTTCAGGTAGTTGCTTTTTCCGGCTGGAATAGCTGATACATCGTTTTTCATATAAATTTGGTTAATTTGTTTAATGTATATAGAATACACATAAAAATGCGAATACCCTAAATCGATATTCGCATTTTTTTTCAAAAAATTGAGTCCTGTAATCTTAATACTTATACAGAACGGCTGTTTTATCCTTTATTTCAAACCGGAGCAAGGCGACGTTATGCATGATTTCCAGTATCTGGGAAATGGATTCCTCGTGAAAACGGGCGGTAAATTTTTGATCCAGAATTTCCGGGTCTTTCACTTCGAAGGTCATGCCATGCCAACGTTCCAGCTTTTTCAGGACTTCCGCTATCGGTGTCTCGTCGAAAATCAACCAACCGTCTTTCCAACCTAGGATGGGTAAAGTCTCGGCCGGGACAGTCAGATTGACTTTTTGCCTCTCTTTTTTCTCTATCCAAATTCTTTCGTTGGGTTTGACTTTGATTTCTTCCTGTTTCGAATGCTTGGTCCGCAAGACGGTGATATTACCGGATAGTAATAGGGCAGAGACATTATCGTCGTTTTTATAGGAGGTCAGATTAAATTTAGTCCCTTTGACGATAACCTGAATTCCGTTTTCCAATTTAACGATCATCGGTTTTTCGGGATTTTTTACTACATCGAAATAACCCTCACCCGAGAAATTGATTTCCCGGCTGTCTCCGGAAAATTGTGCCGGGCATTTCAATTCACTGTCAGAATTTAACCAAACGATACTTCCGTCAGGGAGCGTGACCCGTCCTTTTACTCCTTTATTGGTATGGTATTCCAATTGGGCTAATTGCTGATTTTCCAGAAAATGGATTTCTTGCCGATAGTCATTGAATTGATGGAATATTTGAAAGGAAAGAAGCAGGATCAATGAAGCGGCAATGCCATAACCCAGGATTCGCCGGTTTTGTTTACGGTGGCGGATTTTGCGGGAGTATTGTAGTACGCTCGCTTCCGGAGCTTTGGTCTCGGGTAACTTACTTATGACCCATGTGTTTTTTAATCGATTGAATTTCAGTCGATTGTCAGGATGCTCTTCCAGCCAATTCAGGATCCTTATTTTCTCCCCCTCTGTCGCTTGTCCCGTTATATATTTGAGTAATAACTCTTCATTCATAAGTATTGGGAATCTTTTTGGTAAATATACACTTAAATCTACAACTACCCTAAATAAAATTTTGGATTTTTTTAATTTAAGTGAGTAAAGGGATTAATCCGAAACACAAAAGTATCAGGTAGTCTTTCAGTTTATGCCGCATGTGAGCGAGTGCTTTAGTCATGTGGTATTCGACGGATTTGACCGATAAATCGATTTCCTGTGCGATTTCTTCATAGGTCATTTCCTGGTCCCGGCTCATTTTATAAATTATTCTCGTTTTTTCGGGCAACTCAGAGAGGGCCTGTCCGATCAGTTGTTCCAGTTCCTGCATTTGAACGGTATCGAAAGTTTCGTCGGAAAGAGCCGAATAATTAGCCATGGTTTCCCGGGCTGTCAGGCTATCGCTATATTTTTGTTCTGCGATCTTTTTTCTTAATACATTCAGGCATTTGTGTTTGGCAATGGTTAGAATAAAAGCTTGTACGCTGAGGTCCGGACGGATTTCAGTTCTTTTTTCCCATAATGTAACGAACGTTTCCTGAGCAATTTCGCGGGCTTCTTCCGGATCGGGAAGATATTGCTGTGCAAAAAACAGGGTACGCGTGAAATAATCCCGGTATAATCCTTCGAAGAAGGTCACTTCCGCTGACTTCAGGAATTTATGGATACTATTCCTTAAAGGTTTCATGTTGTTTTTCTCCCGTTTTTATGATAACACCACATTATCATGAATCGACAAAGATAAATAAAAGAGAAAGAGGATTTTACATCGTATTCAAAAAGGTTGTGAAAAAATAATAAGATTCGGGTAGTCAAATAAAAAAAACTGCCCGGTTTTCCGGGCAGTTCCCTCATGGTAAGGTGAGAAAAAGGTTTATAATTGATGAATTGTTTTAAGTTCGGCCATACCGGTTTGTACGGCTTCGATATTCATCGGTATTAAATTGTGGTGACGGGCCGGAAGAGATTTCTTCAACCCTTTCTCCAAATTATCCAGGTTAATGATCGGTTTTACTTTCAGGAATCCTCCCAATATGATCATGTTGAAGATTTTCGGATTACCTCCCTCAGCAGCCAGGCGGGCACCTTCGATCTGATAGATGTTGATGTCTTTCCGGGTAGGATGGTGGGTAATACCGTTCGGATCGTATATCAGGGTTCCTCCTGCTTTTACCAGGGGCTCGAATTTATCCATAGACTGCTGGTTGAGTACAATGGCCGAGTCGAAGGCATTCAATACCGGTGAACTGATCCGTTCGTCACTGATGATCACCGTAACATTGGCTGTACCTCCGCGCATTTCAGGACCGTAGGAAGGCATCCAGGATACTTCCTGATCTTGCATGATGCCGGAATAAGCCAGGATCTTTCCCATAGAAAGTACCCCCTGTCCTCCGAATCCGGCTATAATAATTTCTTCTGTCATAAAAACAATAATTTACATTTTTGGTCTTTAGTCTCTAGCCTTTTAGCTTTTAGCTTCCAGCCTTTCGCCTTTAGCATTCTAGCCTTTTTTTTAGATGTCTTTGATGTCCCCGAGCGGATATTTTTCAAACATATGTTCTTTCATCCACTTATTGGCGTCGACGGGAGTCATCTTCCAACCGGAGTTACAAGTACCTACAACTTCTACGAAGGAGAGGCCTTTTTGTAAACGGGTATTTTGGAATGCCTTTTTCAGCGCATTTTTTGTTTTCCGTACAGCAGCAGGTGTTTCTGCACTTTGACGGGTAACATAACAGGTTCCGTCGAGTTGTGCCAATAATTCGGTGATCTTCATCGGGAAACCATTCAGTTTGGCATCACGTCCGTATGGTGTGGTCGAGGTCACCTGTCCCAACAAGGTGGTAGGAGCCATTTGGCCTCCGGTCATACCGTAAATAGCGTTGTTAATAAAAACCACTACGATATTTTCTCCCCGGTTACAAGCATGCATGATTTCTGCACATCCGATAGATGCCAGGTCACCGTCTCCCTGATAAGTAAATACATATTTTTCGGGGTGCAGGCGGCTGATGGCGGTAGCTACGGCAGGTGCACGGCCGTGAGCGGCTTCAGCCCAGTCGATATCGATATAATTGTAAGCGAATACGCTACATCCTACCGGAGAAACACCGATGGTCTGATCCTGGATGTTCAGCTCTTCGATCACCTCCGCGATCAATTTATGAACTACGCCGTGAGTACAACCCGGACAGTAGTGCATAACGTTGTCAGTGAGGAGTTTGCTCTTTTGGAGTACGAGGTTTTCCTCTTTTATAATGTCTGTTAGTTCCATCTTATCGTTCCTCTTAAATCTTAAATTTATTTTTCAGTGCTTCCACGATCTCTTCCGGAGTAGGTACAACACCACCCATACGGCCGTAGAAATCTACTTTCACTCTTCCGTTGACAGCCAACCGTACGTCTTCAACCATTTGTCCGGCACTCATTTCTATTGAAAGGAAACCTTTGGTTTTAGCGCATAGATCCGAAATGGCTTGTGTCGGGAAAGGATAGAGGGTGATCGGACGTAACAGTCCTACTTTGATACCTTCCTGGCGGGCTAATTGGATGGATTTTTGGCAAATACGTGCACAAGAACCGTAAGCTACGAAAATGTAGTCGGCATCCTCACAATTGAGTGCTTCGTAGCGGACTTCGTTGGCTTCGATTTCGCGGTATTTCCGTTGAAGTTTTTCGTTGAATACTTCCTGACGGTGTGCTTCCAGTTCCAAAGAAGTGATGATATGATGATTCCGGTTTTTCTTTTTACCGGTCAGTGCCCAATCGCCCGATATTTTTTCGATTTCTTCATCTGTCCATCTCGGCGTATAGTCCGGAAGGACTACTTTTTCCATCATCTGACCGATCACGCCATCGGCCAATACCATAGCCGGATTACGATATTTAAAAGCCAGCTCGAAACCCAATACGACAAAATCACTCATTTCCTGAACCGATGCGGGGGCAAGAACGATCAGGTGATAATCACCGTGTCCACCACCTTTGGTCGCCTGAAAGTAGTCACTTTGTGAAGGTTGAATCGTACCTAAGCCAGGGCCTCCACGCATAACGTCGACTACCAAGCAAGGTAATTCCGCTCCGGCGATATAAGTGATACCTTCTTGTTTTAAGCTGATACCCGGACTAGAGGAAGAGGTCATTACTTTTTTACCACAAGATGCACCGCCATATACCATATTGATCGCGGCCAGTTCGCTTTCTGCCTGCAATACCACCATGCCTGTCTCTTCCCATGGTTTACGCAGCATGAGGGTTTCCATGACTTCAGATTGCGGGGTAATCGGGTAACCAAAATAACCATCGCATCCGCAACGAATGGCGGCTTCTGCGATTACTTCATTACCCTTCATTAATTTTACTTCTGCCATTTTTTCGGTAGTTTTATATTATTCTACATTTTTTTATAGACAGTGATTACAGAGTCGGGACATACCAGACCACAGCTCGCACAGCCGATACAAGCTTCGGGATTTTTCATATAAGCATAGTGATAACCCTTTCCGTTTACATCCGGATTCAGCTCGATCACTTTAGTCGGACATGCTACGACACACAGACTACATCCTTTGCAATGTTCGGTGTCTACAACAATTGCTCCTCTGAATTTTGCCATAATCTTAATAAATTATAATTTGTCGAATATTGATGTAATATTATTACGCTTTGTTATTTAATTCGGGTATAAAATTACATTTTAAAATCAAATCCGCAAAAAAAGATCAAATTATTTTCATTTTAAGCTGAAAACTGCACATCTCCCCGAAGAGTGAGAAAATATTTAGCTTTTTTTTGCACAATCTGTTTGTAAAGTGTGAATCTACAAGGATTTAAAATCATCACTCCCTATGATTCGATTGGGGTATGATCTTTGGCAAACCGTTCGATCCGGTCTTTCAATGTGTCCATTTGGTCCAGTCCGACTTGGGATACACAAGCTCTTAATCCTTCCCGGGTACTTCCGCATCCTTTTAATGTGATGGAAGAAATTCCATAATAAAGAAGTTCTTTAGCTAATTCTGCTCCTGTCATTCCCGGATAATAGATGGTAAAATAGAAACCGTCCGCTACGTCTTCATGTCCGTCTTTATCGTACACGACTTTGAAACCGGCGTTTTTGTAAAGGGTCTTCATGATTTCAGCCCGTTTGCCGTATTCCCTGACATCTGTCAATATATTGATCCTTCCCTCGTTGGCGGCTTTCAATACGGCTGCTACGGCATATTGAGGGGAATGAGCGGTACCTGATGTTTGGGTATATATCAATTTATAGGTAATGGTATATCCCAGCTTGTCGGCTTTATAGCGTTCTTTCAAATGTTCGTATTTCTTATGGAATAAAGCATCGGAAATACAGAGCAGCCCCAGGCGTTGGCCGGCATAGCTGAATAATTTCGAACTGGATATCATAAAAATATAATTATCCGTATATTTCGCTACAGTCGGTTGGAAAGGAGCCTTACCCGGATGAGACAGATCCTTGCGGAAATCCATGGCAAAATAAGCCAGGTCCTCGAGAATAATGGTATCGTATTCGGTTGCCAGTTTGCCGATGACTTGTAATTCGAAATCCGTCAGGCATACCCAGGATGGGTTGTTCGGATTACTATAAACGATGCCGGCGATATTCCCCCGGTCCAGGTATTCCCGTAGTTTAGCTTCCAGTTTTTCTTCCCGGTATTCATAGATATCGAAGGTTTGATAAGGCTTGCCGATGACTTCGAGTTGGGTTTTCTGTACCGGAAATCCCGGATCTATAAATAAAATCGTGTCTTTCCCCTTATGGCATTCGGTCAATGCCATGAAAGCGACATAAGATGCCTGCATGGCACCTACTGTCGGGATGATTCCTTCTGGCCGGATATCGACATCCATGAAATTTTTTACAAAACGGGAAGCTTCTTCAGAAAGTACCGGATAACCTTCCAGCATCGGATAAAATTGGGCTACTCCGTGTTTTAATGCTTCGATTTCGGCTTCTGTTCCGATACGGGAAGGAGCCAGACCCGGAACACCCATTTCCATTCGGATGAATTTTTCGCCGGTGGCTTTTTCCAGTAGATTAGCTATTTTTACCGTGTCGCGGATAGAAGCATCGTCTAAATTACTTACTCCGCATTGAGCCATCGTGGTGTCAACCAGCTGTTTATCAATCAGATTATTTTGCATGATATGATTTAGTTTGTTGCTTTCATTTTGAAACAATAATACAAAAATTAATTGAAAAAATACAATGATATGGTGATTTTAACTTATAATTAATCAAATTTGTATCGTTTGCAGATTAAATCTAGGTTTGATTTTTCCCCTTTCTATTCCGATTCCGGTTTTTATACCGTCAGACCGGTTCGTTAAGGCTTTCCTTCATTGACCGGCGGAAGCGACCGGGTCTCCGAACGCGATCACCGAAGACGAATAAGTACAACAATAATGCTACTTTTTAAAGTAGTTTCGACGTGTTTTAAAGTTGAGCTTAATCAATTTTGATTGCTGTCGTTTTATTTTGGGGGAATCCGTTGTTTGGCAAATAAACCGATCCTTAAATAAATGAATAAACAATTTTTTCCCTTAAATTTGTCGGGTTAACTAATTGGTGACGGAGTGAATCTTGAATTATTCATAGCAAGAAGATTATTGAAGGGAAAACAAAACGGAGCGGTATCTGTGCCGATTGTAAAAATTGCGTTAGCCGGTATTGCGCTAGGAGTTTGTGTGATGCTGCTTTCGATCCTGATTATTACCGGTTTTAAAAATGAGATAACCACTAAATTGTCGGGATTTATGGCTCATTTGAGCATTACGGCTTATGATCATGAAGATGCTTATTCGGGAAGTGAGATCGAGCTGAACGATTCTTTGTTGGAAGTGGTCCGGAGAGTGTCCGATTTAAAGCAGATGTATGCTTATGTGACAAAACCGGCGATCTTGAAGAGTAAGGAAGAAATTCACGGTGTAATTTTGAAAGGTATGGATTCCTCTTACGATGCTTCTTTCTACCGGAAGCATCTTCGGGAGGGCGAATACCCTGATTTTTTTCAGGCCGAACCTTCTCGTGAGGTGTTGATCTCAGTTGCTGTGGCGGCTATATTGAATGTCAGTCCCGGTGATAAAATTACGGCACATTTTGTACAAGATCCGCCGAGAGCACGGGTGTTTACGGTGAAGGGAATTTACGATACCGGTTTTAAGGAGTATGACGAAATGCTGGCGGTGTGTGACATCAGGCATTTACAGAAATTGAACAATTGGGCGCCCCGGGAGGTTTCCGGTATTGCTGTGGAACTGAACGATATGAAACGCATATTAGAGGTGGAGGCGGAGTTGGACGACACCTTGCCCATGAATCAGGATGACGATTTTTATAAAATCACTACTTTGCGGGAAACGGCTCCTCAGGTCTTCGATTGGTTGAATCTGTTGAATATGAATGTTTGGATCATCCTGACGCTGATTGTTGTGGTTGCCGGTTTTAATATGGTGTCGGGTTTGTTGATCCTGATTTTGGATAAGACCTCCTTTATCGGGATTTTGAAAGCTTTGGGATATCGGAATATACGTCTGAGGAGATTGTTTTTATATATAGCTGCCGGATTGATTGGCAAAGGGATGGTGGTAGGTAATATTTTGGCTCTTACCTTAGGTGGTTTGCAGGCTCTGTTTCGGATTGTCAGATTAGATTCGGCTACTTATTATATGGATACGGTGCCGATTTATTTCGATTGGGTCTATATTATTTTATTGAATGTCGGAGTGTTGGTAGTTTCGGTGTTGATGTTGGTCGTGCCGACGATGTTGATTTCCAGGATAAAACCGATTAAAGCGATTCGTTTCGAGTAACGTGAAGTAATGAAGATGAATTTTAAAGCATATATAGAAAAATGGATTATTCCGCATCGGCGCGGGATTATGGGTACCGTGATTTTTCACTTGGTCCTGGCTATTTTTTTATTGAGTATGGAAATTTCCCGGATTCAGGTTCATACGGAGATGGAAATCGTTATGGATACCCCGACTCCGGAGGAGAGGCAGAAAAAAGAGGAAGAGCAGCAACGAAAAGAGGAAATTCGTCAAAAGACTTCTCAGGAAGAGGTCGAACGCATGTTGCGTTCCATTGCTGTCAATGAGAATGCCGTACAGCCGGAAAAGAGAGCAGATGCCAGTGTACAGCAATATGTGGACGAGATTTTGAAGGAGTTGGAAGAAGAAGGAAATAGCGGACGTTATAAAGCCCAACGCGATAAAAATTACCAAAAAGACAGTTTGCAAAATGATCGCGATAAACGGGAACAGGAACTGGATTCTTTGAAATCTACTTTTTATGCCGGTGAAAGTAGTGTCAGTTATAATCTGAAAGACCGGTATGCCCGTTTTCTGCCGATTCCGGTATTTAAATGTGAATATGGAGGTAAAGTTGTAGTCGAGATACTGGTTAATCCGAAAGGTGTGGTCCAGAAAGCTAAAATTTTGGAAGATCAGTCTCAGTCGGACGACTGTTTGTGGCGGGTGGCTGTCGATGCTGCTAAACGTTCGCGTTTTAATGAAAAACCGGACGCCCCTGCGCTGCAGAAAGGTACGATCACTTATAATTTTGTAAAGCAGTAAAATAGGTTTTTTGTTTTTTTTACATTAACTTTGCTATCTGATGTGTGATAGTGTCTGATCTGTTAATTATTGTAGTGTATGGGATTATTTTCTTTTTTATTTTCTAAGCATAAACTACTTCGTACGACCTATGAAGCGGAAACTTTCAGAGCCGTATTCCGTGAAGATGAAGAATTGTTTCTGAGGGTGGAAAAAGGGGAAGAGCTAAAACGTTATCGCGAGCTTGAAGAGTATGTAAATAGTGCTCAGTTTAAGGAAAGACGGAAAGAAATCGAACAGCTCTCTTATAAGGACAGCGAATATTATAAAGCAGAACGGCAATATAAAGCTTTGCTCAAGGTGCGTAAGTTACAATCTTATCTGTTGATTGCCGATTCTGAAGAATTGAAGGGGTATGAACGGGTAAAAGCTTTGCCTGAATATCAAGAGTATCAGAAGCTGAAAGTGATGGTTATGTCGGCCGGTTTCGATAAGAAATTACATGCCGTCGAATATAAAGCTTATCAGGAAATTATTCGTCAGCCGAAGATCGCTGCTTTGATCAAATTAGAGAAATTACGTCGTTTTAAAGAATACCGTGAGGTTAAAGATACGGATTTGCCACAAAAGTTTACGCATTTGGAAACTTATATCCGTTCGGAAGAATTCAAGCGAAACAGAGCTTATCTCTTGAATAAAAACCGGTATCAGACGACCGAAGATTATCAATTACTTTGCGAATTCGATGCTTTGAAAAAGCGCCCCGAAATAGCTAAATATATCTTATTGGCTCAGGACCCTTATTTTAATAGTATGAGGAGATGGCAATTGGTGTTTGAAGACGATTTCAATCAGGGACGCCTGGATGAAACCAAATGGATTACCCGTTATTATGCCGGAGAGCGGTTTTTGAACGATACCTATGGGGTGGGAGAGGATATGCAGTTGTACTCACCGGATAATATCACCTTCGGTGAGAGTGCGGTTTGTCTGAATTTTAGAAAAGAATCGATCATCGGAAAATATTGGGACCGGCAGGTAGGAATACGGGAGAAAAAATACGATTATTCCTCTGCTATGATTAGTTCTGCCACTGCTTTGAGGCAGCGCTACGGTCGTTTTGAGGCTAAGATTAAGCTGAATCGTTGTGCCCTGACTTCTTGTTTTTGGATGCTGGGGGATACAGAGGTGCCTCATGTGGAAATCATGAAGTGTGAGGCCGATGGAGTACATATGGGAAGAGTGTATTCTTATCGTACAGCGGTCAATAAAGATATCCAATTAATCAAAGAGCTGGAGCTCGATAATGCCTATTATATTTTCACTTTGGAGTGGACGGAAAATAAAATGGTGTGGATGGTAAACGATCTGGTGGTGAAAGAGGAAACCGAACATATCCCGGACGTTCCGATGTATGTCGTTTTCTCTTTGGGAACCAATAAAGAACCTCTGGAAAAACAGTTACCCGCACGTATGGAAATAGATTGGTTCAGAGGATATCGTCTGAAAAGTTGAATATGATGGGGTCGGATGGCTAAAACCTGAATTTATGACACGACAGCTTGGATTGCGAATCGGAAGATGGCTAAAAGACAGATTGTTGTCTTCGGGAAGGGCTGTTTGTGAATTGTTTTACCCCCGGATATGTACCGTTTGCGGGGAAAGCCTGATGAAAGGTGAAGTGTATTTGTGTACCGCCTGTCTGGCTGATTTCCCGTTTTCCGATCAGGCCTATGCTATTCAGGAAGATGTGTTGTTGAATTTCGATGCCGCTTACCGGCCTGAAAAATTATTCTCTTTGTTTTATTATAATAAATTCAGCCCCTATAAAAATTTGATTTACCGGATTAAATATCGTTCTCATCGGTCTCTGGGTATCTATCTCGGCCGTTTGCTGGGAGAGAAGATTAAAAATGAATGTGAGGCAGATTGTATCATTCCGGTGCCTTTACATCCCAAAAGGGAAAAAGAAAGGGGATTTAATCAAGCCCGGGAAATTGCTTGTGGTATGGCCGAAACGATAGGAGTAGACATTTATGACGATGTGCTTTTCAGGGTTCGGAACAATGCATCGCAAACCGGGAAGAATGCAAGCGAAAGGCTTAAAAATGTCGAGCATATTTTTGAGTTGCGCAATCCCGCTAAAATTACAGGAAAAAAGGTATTGTTGGTCGATGACGTGATAACGACAGGAGCTACGATCGGTGCTTGTTTGCAGGTTTTGGCTCAGGCAGGGAATGTGCGTTTCTCTTTAGGGTGTCTGGCTCAAACGGTCTGATTTTTTCTTTTCACTTTTTTCCCTTTAACTATTCCCCTTTTGTCCGATATAGTTTATCTTTGTAAATTGAGATCTGACTGAGTAAATAGATAATAGGGATGAAGAAGAACGACGATAGAGCTTTCGGCTGGGAGTGGCTGGCTATGTTAGTTATGGCAGTAGTGGTTTATGCTTGTGCCAGCCGGGGATATCCCGAAGGTGGACCTAAAGATACGACCCCACCCCAAGTGATCCTCGAAGAACCGGCCTCTTTTACTAAAAATTTCGATAAAAAGCGGGTGAACATTTATTTCGATGAGTTTGTCCAGCTAAAAGATATTAACGAGAAGTTCATTATTTCTCCGCCTCAAAAGAAAAAACCGAAGCCTCGTTTAAAGGGGAAATATGTACAAGTCGAATTTGTGGATTCCTTGAAACCGAATACCACTTATACCTTGGATTTTGCAGATGCTATATCCGATAATAACGAGGGAAATCCTTTGGGATTTTATCGCTATGTATTTTCTACCGGGAATGAAATCGATTCGTTGGAATTGAGCGGACAGGTTGTGAATGCGGAATCCGGCGAACCGGTTTTAAATGTATATGTCGAATTGTATTCTAATCTGGCGGATTCGATGCCTTTGCTGGAGGTGCCTGACTATGTCGCCCGTACGGATAGTTCCGGTTTTTTCCGTTTGACGAACTTGAAAGATACGATTTATCGTGTCGTGGCGATTCAGGACGATAACCGGGATTATAAATATACGCCCGAAGCAGAAATGTTTGCTTACCTGGATACCTTGGTGCGTCCCGTGGTGATGACTATGACCCGGGTAGATACGTTCCGGGTTGTCGATAAAATCGTCGGGCAGGACACAACGATGAGGGATAGTATCGTCACACAGGAATATCTGGGATTTGGGCCTAACAATCTTTATCTGCGTTTGTTTCAGGAAAAGCTGACCCAGTTGTATATGACCGATGATGACCGGAAGGAACGGGAACGCCTCGATTTTATCTTTAGTATTCCGGGAAAGAATGAGTTTAAGGCCCGTTTGTTCGATACCTTGTCGACGGAACCGCTACCGGAGGATTGGTATGTGTTGGAACATTCGGCCGGAAACGATACATTAGCTTTGTGGATTAAAGATTCTACCGTGTATAAAAAAGATACCTTGAATGTTATCCTTTCTTACTTGCGGACAGATAGTACCGGTCGGTTGACGACCTTTGCCGATACCAGCCGCTATACATTTAAAGACAAAAAGAAGCCCGACAATAAGAAGGGCAGGAAAGACGAACCTGAAACTCCGGCGATTGAGTTTGTGGAAATAAAATCGAATGCCGGTAACGATTTTGATTTGGGTGCCCGTTTGTGGTTGGAATTTAACCGGCCGGTCGACAAGGCGGGCTTGGAGAATCTGCATATATCGGAGAAAGTGGATACACTTTATCAGCCGCTGAAATTTACCCTGGAAGAAGATAGTCTGAAGATCCGGCGTATTTATATCGATGCTTCCTGGAAAGCCGGGCAGGAATATCTGTTGACTTTGGATTCTGCTTCTGTCAACGATATTTATGGACGGCATAATAACAAATTGGAGAAAAAATTCAAAGTGCGTCAGGAAGAATTTTACGGGAAGATTATGCTCAATGTGAGTGGCGTGCAGGGACAGGTTATTCTACAACTCTATAAGTCGGATAATGGGAAATCTGAGAATGGAAAACGTTCTTATGCAGTGGTACAGGAGCAAATTATCAACCAGGATGGACAGGTCACTTTCCCGTTGATTCCCGAGGGAAAATACAAGTTTAGGGCGATCTTGGATACCAATGGCAATGGAATTTGGGATACCGGTTTGTATTTGAAGAACCAACAGCCTGAAGAAATCGTTTATTTACCTGTCGAAATCAGTGTCAAACAAAATTTTGATATTGAGCAGGAATTTAATTTGTTGAAGCCGTATAAGGATGAGAGTGATAAATAGAAGGATATGAAAAAAATTTGGATATTGATGTTGTTATTGGGGGGAAGCCTGTCGCTTTGTGCCCAATCGAAATACCCGCCTATAGAAGAGTTGGTATATACCGGATATTATAACTGGGGATTTATTTGGGTCAAGGCTGGGCGGGTGGATTTTTCGTTGACGACTTCCGAAAAATATCCGAATGCCGAACGTTTAAAAGCTGTGGGTTATTCTTTACCTTCCTGGGATTGGATATTCACGATCAGGGACACCCTGATATCGCATTTTGACAAGAATACTTTTATGCCCTATGAATTTTCGAGAAAAGCTCATGAAGGGAATTATCATAAGACTTTCGATTATACATTTCATTATGACGATTCTGTCGTATTGGGAGATATCCATCGGATTGGAAAATTCAGACGGACAGATACAGTGAAACTACTCGGTCAAACCTATGATATGCTTTCGGTTGCCTGGATGGCCCGGGAGTTGGATTTTGATAAATACCAAAAAAACGACTTGATTCCGATCCGGATTTTGATCGATAGTAAAATTTATGATTTGTATATCCGTTATCTGGGTGTGGTGAAAAGCAAGATTGCCGGCCGGAAACAGGAATGTTACGTTTTTTCTCCCTTGTTGGTTGAAGGTGAGGTATTCAAAGGAGGCGAAAATATGAAGATTTGGTTGAGTAAAGACGAATATCGGCTTCCTTTGATGGTCGAAGCGAAAATTCTGGTCGGATCGGTAAAGGCGATTTTAGATCGTTCGGCTAGTAAATACGGGGATTTTACAGAATAAGTTTAATGTATATTTTAAATCATAATAAAATGAAGATACGAATATTAGTCAGTCTGCTGGTGTTGACCCTGAGTTATTTTTTGTTCTCTTGTAAAGAAGGTGGCGGTGCCCGGCGGTCAGCTTTACCTCCTGTCAGCGGTTCTACGAATGAACTGCTCGTCGTTATGCCGAAAACTTTGTGGGAAGGTCATGTCGGGGATACTATCAAGGAATTTTTCGGACAGCCTCAATTGGGCTTACCTCAGGGCGAACCGGTCTTTGATTTGATTAATCTTCCGCCTTCTAATTTCGAAAAAAATGTCCGTTTTCATCGGAATATACTGACTGTTTCGATTAAGGATAAAGTCGATACGGCTTCAATCGTGTTTCACGAGAGTCCCTGGGCTCGTTCTCAGAAGATTTTTCAAATCAGTGCACCGGATGTAGAGGCATTTTATAAAATCTTCAATGCCAATAAAAATAAAATGATGAACGTGTATCTCAAGGCAGAACGTGACCGTTTGATCGAGGTATACAAGAAAACACCGGATACGAAGATATTCAATATGTTTAAGAATAAGTACGACCTCCTGTTGTATTGTCCCGGAGGATATTATATAAATAAAGATACTTCGAATTTTGTATGGATTTCTTCCGAGACCCGGGTCGATAGCAAGGGGATCATTTTTTTTGAGGAAAAATATGAACATGAAAGTCAGATGGATTACCAGATTATCCTGGACCGGATGAATGAAGAGTTGAAGAAATATATTCCTGGGCCCCGGGATAGTACCTGGATGGCTTTGGATCTGAAGACTCCGATGACTGCTGCTTTTTATAAATATGACGGAATTCATTATGCTTTGCTTATCAGAGGTTTGTGGACTGCCGAAAATGATTTTATGGGGGGGCCGTTTGTTTTGAATGTCGTATTGGATGAAAAGAATAGCCGTATCATCTATATGATGGGCTATGTATACGCTCCCGATGGTAAAAAACGGAATATGTTGAGACAAGTGGAAAGTATTGTAAATTCTATGAAAATCGATTTCCCCGAGGAAGAAAAGAAATAAAGGGATAATGAGAGAGTGCATTTTTTTTCTGTGTTTGTGGTGTGGAATAATCGGAGGGGCTGAAGCCGTTTCTCCGGGTATTCAGCATTTTGACCGATACCGGAGTTTGTTGGAAGGCAAAAAGGTCGGGATTGTGGCTAATCAGACTGCTGTGCTGGAAACCGGGGACGGATATAAGCATAGTGTCGATTTCCTGCGTGATCATCAGGTACAATTGATACGTATCTTTTGTCCGGAACATGGGTTCAGAGGAGATGCCGATGCTGGGGAAACGGTGGGTGATTACCGGGATCGGCAGACCGGTTTACCGGTCATTTCCTTATACGGAAAGAAGAAAAAACCGAGTCCGGCGGATTTGCAGGGATTGGATGTGGTTGTTTTCGATATGCAGGATGTCGGTGTCCGTTTTTATACTTATCTCTCTACTTTACACTATGTGATGGAGGCTTGTGCCGAGAATCAGGTTCCGCTTGTGGTTATGGACCGTCCGAATCCGAATGCTTTTTATGTAGACGGGCCTGTATTGGAAATGAAATACCGGTCTTTTGTCGGAATGCATCCGGTTCCTGTCGTTTATGGGATGACTATCGGTGAGTATGCCCGGATGATTAATGGAGAAGGTTGGTTGAAAGATAAAAAGAAATGTGATTTGACGGTGATTCCTTGTCAGGGATGGAAGAGGAGTATGACGGTAGATTTACCCCGGAAACCTTCTCCCAATTTGCCCGATAAAGTGTCGGTCATGTTGTATCCTTCGGTTTGTTTTTTTGAAGGAACGGTAGTCAGTGAAGGGCGTGGGACCTATACTCCCTTTCAGGTATTCGGGCATCCCGAATTGAAAGGTATGCCTTATACTTTTGTACCCGAAAGTATTCCCGGTATGAGTAAAAATCCCAAATGCCTGGGATTGAAATGCTATGGCATGGACCTGAGGAATAAATACGATGAGGTGAGAGAGGGACAACGGTTACGTGTGGATTGGTTACTATTGGCTTATCGGAATTATACCGGAAAAACTCCTTTTTTCACTTCTTTTTTCGAGAAATTGGCCGGGACAGATCAACTCAGAAAAGATATTGAGGCAGGTAAGAGCGAGCAGCAGATAAGAGCTGCCTGGCGTTCTCCATTGGAAGAGTTTCAGAAAATCAGAGAGAAGTATTTGATCTATAAATAAATTATTGAATTAGTGGATTGAAGATGAAAAAGTCACTGGGAAAACGGGTGTTGAAATGGACTCTCTGGAGCCTGTTAGCTTTAGTGGTACTGATTTTGGTCGGTGTCACTATTGTTATTCATTTTATCTTTACCCCGGCAAAATTAACTCCTTTGGTAGAGAAGACTGCAAAAGAATACCTGAATGCCGAGGTACATTTTGGAAATATTGAATTGACTTTTTTCTCTACTTTCCCGGATTTTGGAATTCAATTGGACGATGCTTCTGTTATTTCCGGGACATTCCGTGATAGTACGGCTAATAGCGAGCCGACCATGCAGGATTCCTTGATGAATATAAAATCTTGTCTGTTGACTATAAATCCGATCGCTTACCTGACTAAGAACCGTATTGTGGTGAAGGATTTCGTATTGGAACAGCCGGAGATATATGCTTATGTAGATTCGGCCGGTGTTCCCAATTGGGATATACTCCGGATAGCGGCAGATACGACTACTGTAGATACAACGATGGCGGATACCACTACTTTCGATTCGGGAATACGTTTGCGGAATGTTAGAATCCGGAATGGAAGGCTTGTTTTCGATGACCGGAATACGCGTTTGTATACCCGATTGACCGGAATAAACCTTGGAGTAGATGGCTATCTGGGTAAACGCCGTTCTCGGCTGAAACTGGATTTTTCAACTGAAAACGTATTGTTTTGGCAAGAAGGACAGTTGCTGGTCAACCGTTTGGCTTTCGGAATAGAAACCGGTATGAAAATCAACCGGGATTCCTTATTATACACTTTGGAGAAAGCCGTAGTCGATGTAAACGGTATCCGTTTCGGAGCCGGAGGAACTTTAAGAGGAGATACCATAAATCATACTTTACTGGTGAATTTAAAGTATGGAATACATATTCCGACATTAAAGACACTATTGGACTTGGTGCCCGATACTATTCTGCATAAGACTGAAAATGTGGAGGTGCGGGGAGATGTATTGTGCCAGGGAGAGATTAAAGGTATTTACGGTCAACAGAATATTCCCTTGCTGACTTCTGAATTTCGGATCAAAGATGGCTTTATCGCTTATCCCGGTATGCCTTCGAAAATCGATACCCTGAACGTAGATCTTTTTGCTTTGATCGATTTGCAGAAAGAACAGGAGTCTTATGTGAATTTGCGGAATTTCTGTATGAAAGGTGGAGGTATCGATATCGATATGGCGGGCGATGCCGAACGCTTGTTGACAGCACCTACCCTGAAAGCTGAAGTAAAGGCTTTGGTGAATTTTGAAGAATTGACAAAAATCTTTCCCTTGGCGGATGGAATTACTTGCCGGGGTACGCTGAATACTTCTTTAAAAACGGATGTCCTGGTCGAAGATGTCCGGAATGCTGATTATGGGAAATTGAGAATCGGCGGGTGGTGTCAAATGAAGGATGTGAATATTTTTATCCCCAAGGATAGTATCGTTATGAATGTTAAGTCGGCAGGACTGGTTTTTGCCGCTAACCGCAAGAATACGAAGTCTGTCCAGGGAACGGATTTATTGAACGGTGTGGTCGGTTATTCCGGATTGGATATCCATGTCCGCAATAAGGTACGTTTGTTGATGGATACGACTTATCTGGCGCTGAGAACTTCGCCATTGAAAGATACTTCTGTAGTGGCTTCCATGGGGGCTAACCTACATTTGGGACGGATGGTGTTTATCGTCCGTGATACTTTGCTGGTGGGGTTGAAACAGGCGAATGCTAAAGCTTCGCTGTTGCCCTCGAAGCGTAATAAAAAAGTTCCTCAGATCAATGCAGAACTGCAGGTGGATAGTTTGCGCTTGCGAGCTATGGGCAACCGTTTGAATTTTGCCAAGGCAGAGGTACAAGTCGAGGCTGTCCGGAGTAAACGTAATACGAAGATCTGGCTTCCGACAGGATACGTCGATTTTACCGGTCTAAGGGCTTATACGCCTTATTTTCCGGTGCGTATGCGGATGCCGGGTACCCGATTGAGATTCGACCGGAATGAAATTCAGCTGGATTCGGCCGTGCTGCATCTGGGGCGTTCGGATTTGCGGCTTACCGGAAATGTGACTAATCTGGCTAAGTCGTTCTTTAAGAAAGAAGAACTGAAAGCTCAGTTGCTGGTTACTTCCGATAGAATAGATTGCAATCAGCTGATGCGGGCGATGGAAAGAGGAACGGCCTATATGGAGAAGGTGAAAGCCGGTTTCCGGGATACGATTTCTACAGAATTGGACGATATGGATGAAGTTCCTGTTGTCAGTGATACTACTGCTTTGGAAGGAAGTAATTGCTTGTTTGTGGTTCCTCCTGGTATCGACTTTACTTTCCAGACCGATATAAAGAAAGTATTGTTTGGAAAATTGCAAATGGATAGTATTCATGGAGAAGTAGTTATGCGCAATCAATGCATCCAGCTATCGGATCTGGAATTACGTTCTTCGGCTGCCAATATGAGTACCACGGCTCTGTATCGGGCGACAGATACCACCAAGGCTTATGCCGGTTTTGCTTTGCAGATGCACGACATTCGGATCGATAGTCTGGTTGGACTGATCCCTTCTTTAGATACGCTTTTCCCTATGCTGAGGTCGTTCGAGGGACTGGTGGATTTTCACATTGCTGCAGATTCGTGGCTGGATTCTGCCATGAACATCGATTTGCCGACTCTAAGGGCTGCGGCTTATCTGGACGGCCGCGATCTGGTGCTGATGGATGGGGAGACTTTTGCTGAAATTTCGAAAATGCTGATGTTTAAGAATAAAAAGCGGAATATGATCGATAGTATTTCAGTAGATTTAATGGTGAAGGATGGGACGATCGAGATATTCCCTTTTCTGGTAGAAATCGACCGTTATAAGGCTGCTGTCGGCGGACAACACAATATCGATATGACTTTTAAATATCATATCTCTATCCTGAAATCACCTTTGCCTTTCCGGGCCGGTGTGGATATTTCAGGGAATCTCGATAAGATGAAGTTCCGTATTACGAAAGCGAAATACAAGGATCTTTTTATCCCTTCGCGAAAAGCTAAAGTCGATAGTACACAATTGAACCTCCGGCAACGAATGCGCACGATATTAAAAGAAGGAAAAGGATAGAAAAAATGTTCGATTAAATCAGTCGAAAATTTATAAAGTCCATAAAGTTTATAAAGTCAATGGACCCTGCGGGTATTTTGTTAATTGACAATTGTCAAATGACAGTTGTCAAAATATTTTCGGACCTATGGTCTCTTCTTTATTTGTCTGATAATCAATGATAATCTTCTTTGTTCTATTTCTCATTTTTCTTTCCTTTTTTATTTCCTAATGGAAGAGAAGCTTCCAGAAAATTGTCAATTGTCAATTATCGTTTGTCCATTTTTCTTTTGACAGAAATCCGCCAAAAGAAACGAACGATTAAAGTTGTTTTGCTGTTTAAATTGATAGGTTGTGAAAGTTATAAAAGAATATTCCTCGGAGGAAGTAATTGAAGGTCTGCAAAAAAAAGATAAAGAGGTTTTCCGTTTCCTTTTTGAAAAATATTTTGGGCAATTGGTGCATTTTGCCGAATATTTTTTGCTTGAAAGAGAGGCGGCAGAGAATGTTGTACAGGATTGCTTTTTAAAACTTTGGGAGAAAACTGATTTTTCCAATATTCGTAATTTTAATTCTTATCTTTTTGTACAAGTTAAGAATATTTGTTTGAATAAGATCAAACATCTTCAGATAGAAGATAAACATAAGTCCTGGCTGATGGAAGCTTATTTGTATGCAGAATTACCGGAAGTTGAATATGACGAGAGGTTGATAGATAAGGTATGGAGAGTTGTAAATGAATTACCTGAGCAAACCCGTTTGATTTTTATTGCTTGTGTCGTTGAAGGGAAAAAATATAGAGAGGTTGCGGATGAGTGTGGAATCTCTGTCAATACGGTAAATACTTACGTGAAAAGAGCTTATAAATATTTACGGAGACGTATGGGGCTCTCTGTTATACTTTTCTTGTATTTCATAAGTGAAAATCGATCTAAGAAATTTTTCAAAAATAAATAATTTTTGTCACTGTGTTTAGGTGTACGGTTGTCCTCTCATTGATGAACGGATAATGTAACACTATGGATAGAGAATTATTGGTCAAATTACTAAGGAATGATCTGACCGAAGAGGAGGCTCGTCTAGTGAAAGAGTGGCTTGATTTGTCGGAGCAAAACCGACAATACTATGCTGCTTTTCAGTTAATGTGGGAAAAGAAAAAGAAATTGCCTGTTGATGTGGAACGGAATTATACGGAACTGTTTCATAAGCGGAAGAATGTAAAAAGGAATATATATGCATGGCATTGGAGAGCCGCTGTAATTGTTTTGTTATTAGGGACTTCTCTGTATATAAGTAAGTATTATATAAATCGCCAGGCTGAACAGGAGAGGCCCGTTGCCGGTTTGGAGACAGAAGCTGTATTGCATACAGGTGACAAAGAAACTTTTGTGATTTGTAAAAAGGAGGAGAGACAATTAATCCGACATGAGGGAATGATTATAGAACGACGGAATAAAACTTTGAATTACAATGTTTTACAGGATAGCTTGACCCAAAAGTCCGAATTGCATGTATTGGAAGTTCCGCATGGAGGGGAATTTTTGGTAGAATTGGAAGACGGATCGAAAATATGGGTGAATGCGGAATCAAATTTGGAGTATCTGGTTCCTTTTGCCGGAAAGGAACGACGTGTAAAATTGAGTGGGGAAGCTTATTTTCAGGTAGCTAAGGCAGATATACCTTTTATTGTTGAATTTAATGCTTATGAGATAAAAGTTCTGGGGACAGAATTTAATGTAAAAGCTTACAAAGATAACGAAACAACGGTAGCAACCTTGGTGAATGGACAGATTTCTTTAATTGTTCATGGGGATTCCTGTACCTTATATCCTGGAGAACAGGCTCAAATTTCAAATGAAAAGGTGACCGTTACCACAGTAAATACCGCTAACTATATTGCTTGGCGGGAGGGGATAGTTGCTTTTGAGGAAGAGCGTTTGGAAAACATTATGAATGAACTGCGACGGTGGTATGATATTGACGTTTTTTATGAAAATGAGACTTTGAAGAATATTCGTTTCACAGGCAAAATCGACCGTTATGAAGATGTTCGGGTACTTTTGGATAAGATAGGACGGTTAGAAGTTGTTCGGTTTGAAATTAATGGGAATTGTGTTTTAGTGAAAAGATGCAAATGATTCTGTTTGTTTACTAATTATCGGATAATACTTATGAAAGTGATGTGTAAAAATGATTTTTTGAAAAAAGTACGGAGGTTGTACTTTTACAGATGCATGATTTATTGTCTCTGTTTTTTATTGCTCAATACACGGGATATTTGGGCCAATGTTGAGAATCAGTCTTTGACTTTGCAATTGAAAGAAGCAAGTTTGAAAGAACTTTTTCAATTGATGGAAAAACAAAGTAATTACCGTTTCCTTTATGAATCCGATGCCATTGGGCAGATTCGGGTTAAAAATATCAATGCAGTGGAACTTTCTGTCAACTCTATTTTAGATTATTGTTTGTCAGAAACGGGGTTTACTTATGAGGTAGATGGAAATCTGATCCTTATTAAAGAAGCTCGAGAACAAACGTTGCCGCAAAAGGTTGAAAAAATTGAGGGGGTAGTGAAGGACACTCAAGGAGTACCATTACCGGGTGTCACGGTAATGATCGATGGGACGACGGTCGGTGTCACGACGAATGCGAATGGTAAATTTGAGATTGCCAAACCTGCGTCCGGAAAATTCTCTTTGTTTTTTACCTTTATCGGTATGAAGTCACAGACTGTACCTTATAAAGGAGAGAATTTTTTTCAGATTGTTATGGAAGAGGATATTTATGAATTGGAGGCTGTCAATGTTGTAGAAACCGGCTATGGGACAATCGACCGCCGGCATTTGACCAGTTCGGTGACTTCAGTGCGGGCTGAGGATATTCTGGTCCCAGGGATGTCGAGTATAGATCAGGCTTTGGAAGGACGTATTCCGGATTTGGTGTTGATGAGCAATTCCGGAGAGGTGGGCGCGACTCCGAAGATTCGTGTGAGGGGTACTTCCACGATTTTAGGTAATCGTGAACCGCTGTGGGTATTGGATGGTATTGTATTGACAGATCCTGTCGATATCGAACCCGAAGTATTGAATGATCCGGATTATATAAATGTTATCGGAAATGCGATAGCCGGAATTAATCCCCAGGATATTGAGCGGATCGATGTTTTGAAAGACGCCTCTGCTACTGCCATATACGGAACACAAGCCGCTAACGGAGTAATTGTGGTTACCACCAAGCGTGGACAGATCGGAAAAATGAGGATCAGTTATAACCATTCTTCACAATTTACACGCCGTCCCCGTTATACGGATAGAAATATCAGAGTAATGAACTCCCAGGAACGGGTACAGTTTAGCCGGGATCTGATCAATCTGCATTATAAATTTCCGAATAACATGGAAATGGTCGGATATGAAGGGGCCTGGTATGATTGGCAAAACGGTTTGATCGATTATGATGAATTCATGAAACAGGTAAGACGTTTTGAGACAGTAAACACAGACTGGTTTAAACTACTGACTCATGATGCTTATTCCCATAAGCATACTTTGAGCGTTTCGGGTGGATCCGAACAGTTACGCTATTATGCTTCTTTGGGATATAATAAGGATGATGGGGTTTCCAATAGCAGTTATGTAGACCGGTATACGATGATGATGAAGGTGGATGCCAATATTACAAAGAAATTCAGGGTAAATCTGAATGTGAATGGCAATATTCAAAAAAAGAATCATGTCCCGTCTGAAATTTCTGCAATCAATTATGCTTATAACACAACAAGAGCTTTGCCTGCTTATGATGAAGACGGTAGTTATTATTATCATTTGACACAGGATGCTTATGCCGTGGGTACTTCTAATAAATTCCGGTACAATATCTTAAATGAAATTGAAAACAGTTCGAATACGTATGACGGTAATACGTTGATGACAACCATGGTTTTGCGTTATGACCTGAAACCGCGCTGGAATATTCAGGTGACAGGTTCGTATAGCCGTAGTACGACAGAACAAAATACCTGGTGGGGAGAAAAAACCAATTATGTCGCACGCCTGAAGAACGGTGAATACGAAGATGAGCCGATAGAGAATGATGAAAATTGTGTGCTACCTTATGGAGGTATATTGAAAACGACAAACAGTACTTCTGAAAGTGCTACTTTACGTTTTCAGAATAATTTCAGTGCTTATGTCGATGCAAACCAATATCATTTGATTTCTTCCGCATTCGGATATGAGATTAATACGGCCAAGAATACCAGTAGCAGTATAGAACGCCGGGGTTTCTTAAAAGATAGAGGTTTACAGTTTATCGGTTTAGGGGATGAATTGGAAAAATATCCAGGGTATCAAAAATGGCTTGCCGAAGGATATGAAAAATTGACAAACGGACTTACGAACAAGATCAGTGGTTATCTGACATTGTCTTATTCCTATAAAGAATTGTTTACCTTGAATGTTAACGGTCGTTTTGATGCTTCTAATAAATTCGGTAGTCGGAGCAATGAGAGGTTGTTACCGATTTGGTCTGTCTCGGGAATGGCCAATTTGAAAAATATTCTCGGGAAGAATGCCAAGTGGCTGACAGAAGCCCGGTTACGTTTATCATACGGACATCAGGGGAATATGGTAGATGGACAAACTCCGAATTTATTGATCAGGCAAGGGACGATGCAGCCGATTTATGACGGAGAGAATATATCGACAGTGGCGAATTTACCGAATCCGAACCTGAAATGGGAACAAACCGCTCAGACCAATATCGGTTGGGACTTAGGGTTTTTTGATGGCCGGCTGAATATCGGAGGGGATTTTTATTATAAAAAAACAACGGATTTGTTTACTAACGTTGATGTTTCCCCTATCAATGGGATCACTTCCTATATTATGAATAACGGGGATATGCTTAATAAGGGATTTTCAATTTCTCTGAACGGTTATCCTGTTAAAACGAAAAATTTCCGCTGGTATATGTCGACTTATTATTCGGTCAATTTGAATAAAGTACAGACGGATGATGCCAGGAATTATAATCTTAATGATTATTTGAACGGGACAGCCGTTGTCAGCGGGCAGCCGATCAGTACATTTTATTCGTATAAATTCCTGGGCCTGAACCCTCAAAACGGGGCTCCGATGTTTGACGACTGGGAAGATCGCTGGCATTTGTTACAAGGGAAAACTTTGGATGAGGTGGTCCCTATGATTCTTGTTAACAGCGGAACCCGGGATCCGAAATTTTCCGGCGATTTGAACAATACGTTTACTTACAAAAATTGGAGTCTTTCTTTGAATTTTTCATATAGCCTGGGATCGAAAGTACGTTTGTTTGAAATGTACGGTCCGATTATAAACGGGATTTCTGCTGCGGCAAATGTCCGGGAAGAGTTTCTGGACCGTTGGCAAGTGCCCGGGGATGAAAAATATACGGTTTATCCTTCGATTATCAGTCCTTCTTCTCCGGATTACGAACATTACCGGTTGCATTATTCAGCACCTCAACGGGCTGTCGGTCCCAATAGCGGAGTACCTGCATTTGCTAATAATGTGTGGCAAATGTATGACGATTCCGATTTGAGAGTAGTCAGTGGGAACTATCTGAAACTGCAATCACTTTCGTTTTCTTATCGGTTGAATGACCGGTTGTTGAGAAAAACACCCTTTACACAGTTGTCGATTAGTTTCAATACGCATAATTGTTTTACAATTTCTGCGAAGGAGTTGAGAGGACAGGATCCTTCGCAGGCCGGGTTTGCCGATGCCGGACTTTCTATCCGGCCGAGTTATACGATTGGTTTGAATGTATCATTTTAAAATAGAGAGAATATGAAAAATATATATGTGATCATAGTATTTTTTCTTTGCGGATGCAGCAATTTTTTGTCGGAGTATTCGCAGGATATGGTGAGGGCAAAAACAGTGGCGGATTTTGACGAAGTGTTGTTGGGAAGTGTGTATGTTCCGAGTAATGCGACGACAACAACTCTGATTAACCGGGAGAGTTGTTCGTGGTTCAATATTATGGATGACGATATTAGTAGCGTGAGGAGTGAACAGGCTTCCGGGGACGGTTCCTGGACAGCTAGAAATAAATATTATGACCTGCATGCAATGACCTATGGTTATTATACCTGGCAACAGGATGTGACCGAAAAACCTGATGGTAGCCAAGGATTTACAGATAATACAACGTGGAACGATTTGTATGCACGCATCAATTATACCAATGTGATTTTGGATGAGTTGGATGAAATTACGCCGGATAATGAAAGGGATGAACTGAAAAAAAACCGGATCATGGGAGAAACCTATTTCTTGCGTGCCCAGTTTTTCTTTATTCTGGCCAATTTGTATGCTGCTCCCTATGCTCCTGAGACAGCTGCGACTACTTTGGCAGTTCCTTTGAAATTGACCCCTTACGTAGAGCATGACAAGGAAAAGGATACCCAATTTACCCGTACTACTTTGGACCGGGTATATGCCCGGATTATCGAAGATTTGCAAGAGTCCGTACGTTGTTTCGAAAGAGGGGAAGTGGTTTCATACCGGAAAATTTACAGGGCAAATAAAGAAGCTGCCCAATTGTTATTGAGCCGTGTTTATCTGTATATGCAGGATTGGGAAAATGCCCGGATGGCGGCGGAGAATTTTTTGAAAATGGATGTAACCCTGGAGCCGATGGGTGATTTTTTGACTTCGCCTTTTATAACAGAGGATAACAGTGAAGTGTTGTTTTCCCAGAGTTCTCAACATCTCCAGAATGTATTGACAGCGGAAGCCCCGGATTTTTGTGTATCTTCCGATTTGTACCGTTTGTATGATGCGGCAAATGATTATCGGATCAGTTTTTTTCAAAGAGTATCGTCGGATAGTATTGCTTTGGTAAATAAATTTCCGATGGACAGTGATGTCAGCCACCGGGTTTCGGATGTTTTGATGTTGAGGGTTGCTGAAGGATATCTGAATATGGCAGAAGCTTGTGCTATGTTGGGAGATGCCGGGGCCAATACCTATTTAAATGCTTTGCGCCGGATGCGGATCGGAGGATATGCCGATCAGAATTATACCGGAGACGAATTGATCGGACAGGTTCGCGAGGAGCGCCGGAAAGAACTTTGTTTTGAAGGTCACCGCTGGTTCGATCTGAGACGGTACTCGGTCTGTTCACAGTTGCCTTTCCGGAAACAGATAGTTCATCCTTTTCATACTTATAATGATGATGGGGGATATACGGGGACAAGAGTCTTTGTTTTGAAAGAAAATGAAACGAATGTGTGGACTTTCCTGATTCCGGAGACAACTATCGATTTCGATCGTATTCCGATGGAAAATAATGAAAGGGATAGTCGGGAACCTTTGAATGAAAATGATAATAACTGAAAATTGTAACAGGGATGAGAACTATATTTTATATTGTCGGCTGTTTATTGCTGTTGGGCTGTCAGAAAGAAGACGCCTTGGAAAGTAAGATTGATTATGTCAATCTGTATGAGATCACGGATTCCCCGGAGGATTCTGTACAGCATCTCCGGTACGAGTTATATAAAAACTACAATGTTTCAGTATATTTTACGGATACGGTCGGGAAATATTTTTTGAAGAACGATATTTATGGTAATCCGGTATATCGTTATGAATTGTTGGATTTGAATTGGGAGTTTTCGAGCAATGCTTCTGAAAATAGAGAGATCGATTATTATTTCATTACGGATGAAGGGAGGAAAATGAATTCATTGAGGTTTGTCAGGAATTTTGTCGAAAATTGTGCCCAGTCGTTACGCCCTTTATCTATGTTGCTGACGGACTCATTGCTGGTATTGGAAGATGCTTCGGTAGGATGGCAAAGAAAAACGGAAATACATAACTTCAGAATGATTGCCTGGGGAGAGGTTGCGGATTTAACGGCTGAAGAATCGGAAGAGTTGATCAATGAAACCTGTAAAGGATTGGTTGGGGAAAAAATACAGAATTATACGAGTGTACTTACCCGGTTTCAATTGGTTTCCGATAAGTATTACAATAGGAATTGGCCGAGTGCTTTACCTTATTATTCGGATTGTATTATAGAGGAAGTGAATGAAGATGACCCTTTTTCAAATGGGGGTACCTGGTTTTATCAACAGTATATCCCTTTATATATGTCGGGAAAATCTCATGAAGAGGCTATTCAGGCAATCAATGAAAAGCGGGCGGCTTATTGTGAAATTGTCGGTAACTGGGGATTTGTTTATGGCTATGGAAGATTGGCTAGTACAGTGGCTCCCACGGCATCGGATGATTTAGACTGTTATGTTGAACGGATCCTAAGCGATCATGCAGAAGAATGGTTTGAAAAGTATTATGCTACTTATCCTTTAGTGATGAAAAAATATGAATTGTTACGGGATCTGATTGAAAATGAAATGGGTGTCAAACTGAAATAGAATGAACGGATATGAAAAAAATAGGATTGGTTTTAATGGTTTTTATGCCGGTATTTTGGGGTTGTCAAGAGGAAGAAGTTGCGGCCGGATATGAAATTCCGGAAGTGAAAAAAGTGGCTGATTTTGTAGATTCGGACGGGAAGGTATATCGGTGTATTGAGGTCGGTGATTTGATCTGGATGGCCGATAATCTGGCTAAAAGACTGCCTTTAGGAGGGCGGGAAGGATGTTTTACTTATAATGAAACGTTATTGGATAGTATCGATTATTCGACTGTAAAAGTGAATACGGCAGGTGATGAGTACAGGGAAATTTTCTTGGAAGAGTTGAATAAGGCATACGAGGAGGGAAAAATTTCCGATGCAGATTGGAGTGTGATAGAGGGAATAAAGAAAACTTTACCGGTACCCAGTTATTTATTACAGATCAAGAATAAGGCTGCAGGAAGTTATGAGGTTGCTGTTGAATGTAAAGATTTAGCATATGACCGGATGTATGAGGTAGCCTGTCAGGAGCTGTATAATACCGCATTGGAGGAAGGACTGGAACATTTTGAAGAGGCAGAGGCTGCCAATGGCCATTATTCGGAAACGTACGGTTTGTTGTATACTTATGATGCTGCTTTGGCTGCGATTCCTGAAGGATGGCGATTGCCCAGCGATGCAGATTGGAAAAATTTGGAAAAGGCTTTGGGAATGACTGCAGAAGAAGTAGAAAAACAGGATGTGTGGCGGGGAGAAAGACAGGCTGTCTTGTTGAAAGAGGGGGAAGAAGGGATCGGTTTTGATGTTCGTTACGGAGGAGCACGGGGCTTGGTCAACTCACAACGGGATAATTATATCAATTTGGGGCAGAATGCCTACTTCTGGTGTTCGGATCTGGTCAAAACAGATACGATCAGCTTGGGAATGACGAGGAATATTGCGATTTATACGGATCAGATTATGAGAATGTCTGCAGTCGTAGATCATAGCTCGACCCGTCCGGTGTTATATAGTGTAAGATGTGTTAAAAATAAAGATTGAAAGATGAATATGAAGTTGAAGTTTTTTATTGTATCGGTTTGTTGTTTGTGGATTTTTCAGGGGATAGTTCAGGCTCAGAGTATGTATGGGGATGCTGTTGCCGCTGATGTGAAAATGAAATATGTTTATTCTTTGGATGAGGCACTTCATTTGGCTAAAAAAGAGAATAAACTGATATTTTGCAATTGTTTTGAAGACTGGGCGATTCCTTGCCATGGGATGAACAAAAAAGTTTTCAGTAATCAGGAATTTGCCCGATGGATGGACGGACATTTTATTAATTTTTTTATAGATCTCAATACAGAAGAAGGAGAGAAGTTCAAGTCGAAATATAACATTAAATTTATGGCCCATTATGTTGTATTGGATGCAGAGGGTAATTTGGTACATCGGATTGTCGGAGGATCGGAATTACCTGAATTTCAGAAACAGGTGGCTTGTGCTCTTTCGCCTTCAACTTCATTGGCCGGGATGAATAAACTGTATGCCGGTCAATTGCGTGACAAGGAATTCTTACGGAAATATGCAGCCGTTTTGAAAGTGGCGAATGAAGAAGAAAAGTATAAAAAAGTGGCAGGTGAATATTTCAGTATGCTGAAGCCTGAAGAGTGGTCTGAAGCAGTAAACTGGCCTGTTTTTTCAGACCGGCTTAGGAGGAAAGATTCGGTGGCTTTGGAATACCTGATCACCCATAAAGCAGATTTTGTCCGGACAGTGGGAGTAGAGAAAGTGGATAACAGTATTGCTGCTGTTTATATGATGCCGTTGTATTATACGGCAATCGGACAAGACCGCTTGTCGGAAAAAGAGGTGGCGGATATTAGAAGAACACTCGGAAAAGCAGAGGTAGACGAACAACATGATATTTATGCCTTGTGTGATATCGCTGCCATGCGTTTAAAAGGGGATATCTTGAAAATGATGGATGTGGTCGCGATGAAAGTTCCCCGGATGGATGTTCGTGTTGCCCGGGGGATCGATATGTCTTTGCCTCAATTGGTAAATACCGGGAAAGAAGCCCGGGACAAAATAGTCGCTTATATGAACTCCAGAATAGCGGTATTGGATAAAAATATGGCGGTTGAATATAAAAGTTTGATGTTAGAAGCCGGATTGGAAGGAGGAATCGTTTTTGAAGACCTGACTTTGGCGGAAGCATTGGATAAGGCGAAGGCCGAAGATAAATATGTTTTTTTGGATTGCTATACCTCTTGGTGTGGACCGTGTAAGGTAATGAGCAAACAAGTTTTTGTCCGTAAAGAAGTAGGAGATATTTTTAACGGTATGTGTGTGAATGTAAAAATTGACATGGAAAAAGGGGAAGGACCGGAAATCGCGGTGAAATACGGTATTCGGGCTTATCCGACTCTGTTGGTTTTATATCCGGACGGACGGATCAAGTATCGTTTACAGGGCGGAACGGAGTTAGGACGTTTTGTTCGGATCGCCCGTTATGCCCTTGATCCTGAGGTCTCTTATACAGATATGAAACAATACGGAAGCTTGAGTGCGTGTCCATTGAAAAAACAGGCAGATTATATAATCATTCTTTCTGAGGCGGGGGAACTGAATACATTTAATACTGATGTCGAAAGTTATTTGAGGGAGGTGAAAGGGAAAAAAGAACTGTATCCGGAAGTCTGGAAATTATCTGAGCATTTTGCCGATCGGGTTGAGCATCCTGTTTTCCGATTTATTTTGGATAATTGGAAAGATTTTGTGAACATTGACACTCAGGGATTGGAAAATAAAACGGAACGGCTGATTTTCCCCCTTTATATAGATTATCTGGCGGGTAGAATGCAGGAGAAAGATTTTATGAAAGTTTGCGAATCCGTGAGAAATACCGGTTTCAGGGCTGATTATTCTTTGGTTTATCTGGATCGGCTGACTACCTGTTATCTGGACCGGAACTGGAAAGCTTTGATGAAGTGTTATACCGAGGAGGTGGTTCGTTTACCTGATGCAAAATTACGTTTGAATCTGGATGTGTTATTGCGATATTTTGCTGTAAATGCACCGGATGAGGTGAAAAAGCAGATGGTGACATACGTCCGGCAATGTGTGGATACTGCGGATGACAGAGCAAAGAATGGATATAAAAATTTGCTGGAATCTATAAATGCATGGAAAGGGTAGTTGCTTGTTTTTGATGCAATGACGAAGTTCGGTTATATTTTCTACCAAATTGTCTCGAAAAGGTAAGAATGTATTCATGTAAGTTTTTCTGTAAGATCGTTTGCCTTTCCGGCCGGTTTACTTTGTCACCCTGAGCCGGCCTGGATCATTACAAAGTCAGAAAAGTTCTTTTATCATATAGTGAAGAAGCTAATAGCTCTATATAATTGATTAGAACAATAAAAAGGATGCTCTTTGCAGGGCATCCTTTCGTTTTATATATAAAATTTACGAATCAAACCTACCGTTCAGTATATAAATTTCCCGAATTGACAGAGTAGACGATTTTGTAGTTTTATAAAAAAGAAAAACAGGCTGAATAAACATATTGTCTAACTGTCAGATAATTCTTATATTTGTGAATATGAACCAGATGATATTTTATGAAATCTATCAATGAATATATACAACTACTGGCAGTCTACATGCAAACCCATGCTTCTGTTTATCACATTAAACGCATGGGGATATTTGGGAGTGTTGCCAGGGGTGAACAGACTGAAAATAGTGACATTGATATTTGCTATGAAGGAGAGGCGCCTACGTTGTTTACATTAGTTCGTATCAAATATGAATTAGAAGCTTTATTGGGACGTCCGGTAGATTTGGTTCGTGTGCGTGAAAAAATGGATGAGGTATTAAAGCAAACCATTCAAGAGGAAGCTATTTATGTATGATGTAAAAGTTTTGCATTTGCTTGACAAAGTGATAGAATCTCTGGAAGTCATTCAGCAACGAACTGAAAATATTCATTGTACTAATGATTTTCTGGATTCTGCTACAGGAACTTTATTACTGGATGGAGTTTGTATGAAATTGATTGCTACTGGTGAAAGTATAAAGAATCTGGATAAATTAACAGCAGGCAATTTGCTCATTTATTACCCACAAATACCATGGCGTGAAGTGATGGGAATGCGTGATATAATTGTACATCACTATTTTGAAGTGGATGCAGATGTTATTTTTAATACAGTAAAGGAGAATATTCCGTTATTAATGGATACTTTGCTGCAAATGCGGGAAGATTTGAAGGAATGATAAAAGGATGCTCTATTACGGGCATCCTTTCGTTTTATATATAAAATTTACGAATCAAACCTACCGTTCAGTATATGAATTTCCCGAATTCGCTGAGTATGGTAAGCTTATTTCCTTCGCCTTCGTCATTGTCGTAGCAACGACCGACGATTTGGGCATCGATATTGAAACTCTTTGAGATAGCGATAATTTCTTCTGCCAATTCCTCGTCGACATAAACTTCCATACGATGACCCATGTTGAACACTTTGTACATTTCCTCCCAAGGCGTACCCGATTGTTCCTGGATTAACCGGAATAAAGGAGGTACGGGGAAAAGATTGTCTTTTACAATATGCATATTCTCGACAAAATTCATCACTTTAGTCTGGGCTCCTCCTGAACAGTGAATCATCCCATGAATCTGGTAACGGTATTTGTCCAGAATTTGTTTTATTACCGGAGCGTAAGTACGGGTCGGAGATAAAACCAATTTTCCTGCATTCATACCTACTCCCTCGACACAGTCCGTCAATAGGCATTTCCCTGCATATACTAATTCTTCCGGTACATTATTGTCATAACTTTCGGGGTATTTTTGAGCCAGATATTTTGCAAATACATCATGACGGGCCGAAGTCAAGCCATTAGAACCCATTCCGCCATTATATTCGGTTTCATAAGTAGCCTGTCCGTACGAAGAAAGGCCTATAATGACATCTCCCGGGCGAATGTTGGCGTTGTCGATGACATCTTTCCGTTTCATCCGGCAAGTAACTGTTGAATCTACAATGATCGTGCGTACCAGATCACCGACATCGGCTGTCTCCCCACCTGTAGAATAGATGCTTACACCTAGTTTCCGGTATTCTTCCAGTAATTCTTCTGTTCCATTGATAATGGCAGCAATGACTTCTCCCGGGATCAGGTTTTTATTCCGGCCGATCGTGGAAGATAACAGAATATTGTCTACTGCACCGACACATAAAAGGTCGTCTATGTTCATAATCAGTGCATCCTGGGCAATTCCTTTCCAAACGGAGAGATCTCCGGTCTCTTTCCAATACATATAGGCTAACGAAGACTTTGTTCCTGCTCCGTCTGCATGCATGATGTTGCAATAAGCTTCATCTCCTCCCAGATAATCCGGTACGATTTTGCAAAAAGCCCGGGGGAATACTCCTTTGTCGATGTTTTTTATCGCATTGTGGACGTCTTCCTTGGAAGCTGACACACCACGTTTGTTATATCTTTCGTCTTTTCTCATAATAGATGAGTTGCTAAATTACTGAATCACGAAATTACCGGATGATCAAATGACCCGATCTCTGTCGTTTTTAGAAGTTGCAAACTTACACAAAACAAATGAATTTATCAATGTGCATGAGTGATGTATTGACTTCCTGATGAAGATTATCTGATGAAGGTCCGGTGAATAAGAGCGTAGAGCCGCCACCAGATTACGAGGAGTAAGCCGATTGTAATCAGCATACTGACGGTTTTGCCGGTATGCAAAAAATAACCCACGGTAAAGGCAATACCTTCGACTCCATTCCAAGGGTTCATGGCTACCCAGGTGTAACGGTAATTACTGGCTACCGCACTCATAGACAGAGCCGAGCAGGCAACGAGCAAAATGATGAAGGAAATAATCAGAATCAGTATGTTTTTATTTTTCATGGTTGCAGTATAATGTATTGAATACAAAGGTAAGTAATTTAAAGAAAATATTTCTGAAGCAGGAAAAAAAGAAACCGGAAATTATTCCGGTTCCTTTCGTATGTATCTGTACGATACTATTGGTTGGGTTAGTTTAGCATATTCCTTTGTCGTTTAACGTACATTAAGTTTGTGGATACCTGCGGGTACCGTTCTTTTTTCCTTTTCTCCCAATTTATGGTATGTTTTATCTGTGAAATAAACGTAAAGCAATTTTAAAAGTTTCCATATTGCGGTAAAAATTCAACTTTATTTTTCAATTTTCGTATAATCCCCAAAAATATAACTGATGAGAAGAGATTTTAAAGTACCCCGGATGGAAGAAGTATTGGAACATGATCGTAAATTGCTATTTGCATTAAAGCAGTCGATGGGTTTTGTTCCGAATGTGTATGCCTTCATGACCCGTTCCGAAACTGCCTTGAAACGATTTATGGATTTTATGGATGTTTCTACGGTATTTGACCGAATTCAGACGGAAGCGATTCATTTGGTGACTAGTCAGGTAAATCAGAATCCTTATTGTTTGGCAGCGCATACGGCTTTGGCTAAAGAGGCCGGTTTGAGCGATAAGCAAATCGAAGCGATCCGTAAAGGAAATGTCACTTGGGATGAAAAGTTGGATACCTTAGTGGATTTTACTTGTGAGCTGGTTACGAATCGGGGCAAGGTAGGCCCTGAGATGATCGGCCGTTTCTATCAAGCCGGATATACGGATGCTTGTCTGGTTGATTTGGTCATGCTGGTCGGTATGACGACTATAACCAATTACCTCAATAATGCCACCTGGATTCCCGTCGATTTCCCCGAGGCTCCGGTCATCATCTGTAAATGTGATTGTAAAAAGTAAAGTTTACGAATAATCTTCTGTTTTATATTCCCATATAGTTGATACGAGTATCTGAAAAGATGAAGTAACCGATGTGTATAAGGAAGACGAAGCTGTCTGATACTTTAAAGTGCGCCTTAAAAATTCTTGTTCGACTTTTAGGGCGCACTTCATCATTCAGGCAGTTTTTTATGTTGAGGTCTTTATCGCTTAGCCAGTTGGGCATCGATGAACAAAAGACCTGTATCACCGGCTTTTTTCAATTTGTCGACAATTCCTTGTGCTGTTGCTTCTTCTTCAACTTGTTCGCGTACGAATCCCCACAGAAAGTCTTGGGTTGCATTGTCTTTTTCTGCAGAAGCGATAGAAACCAGATTGTCGATCATTTTTGAAACCTTGCATTCATGTTCATAGACATGTTGGAATACTTCCAAAGGACTACCCCACCCTTGAGGAACAACGTCTATTTTATCTACTTTGGCTTTTCCTCCCCGCTTTGTAACGTAATCAGCCATGGTATAGGCATGCTCCAGTTCTTCCTGAGATTGTTTTTTCATCCAATGGGCAAAGCCGTCAAAACCTTCGCAAGCGAAATAGAAAGACATGGACAAATACAGGTTGGAAGACCACATTTCAGCAGTAATCTGCTCATTGATCGCATTTTGTAGTTTTTCAGAAATCATTGTTTTTTATATTTAATATTGATAATTCATTATGCTTTTTATTTGTTAATTACAAAATTTATGCCATATCCGATATTTGCCATTTTGACAGTTCTAAGTAATGACAAAATGATCAATATACCGGAAAATTAAAGTGTATAGAATACTGTTACGTTAATTTATAAGGATTAATCCTTGTTTTGTATAGCGGAGATATTATCTTTGTCCTGCATGTAAATTATTTTAAAGACATGAAAAAATATCTGAAATACTGCTTGCTGGTGTGGATTGCCGTTCCGGTATGGGCTCAGCAGACTGAGGTAATTGGACCTGACTCTCATCTGAAAGTGAATGTGGCCTTGAAGCAGGGAAAACCGGTTTATTCTGTCACTTACAAAGAAAAGACAATTCTGGAAGATTCCCCTTTGGGGGTGGTGACCGATATCGGGGATTTTAGCCGGAATATGAATTGGATTGGGCAAAAGACAAGTCGGATCGATAAAACATATACTCAGAACAAGATCAAGAAATCAGAGATACACTATCAGGCGAATGAGTTGATTTGTACTTTTGCGAATGCTGATAAGCAGGAGATAGATGTCGTTTTCCGGGTGAGTAATAACGATATCGCTTTCCGATATGTAATTCCCCGAAAGGAGGCAGGAAGTTGTGTGGTGGAAAGAGAAGCGACGGGTTTTGATTTTCCGGCATATACGACTACTTTTCTGTGTCCGCAAAGTGATGCCATGATCGGATGGATGCGTACAAAACCCAGTTATGAGGAGGAGTATAGGGTGGATGTTCCGATGAACGAACCTTCTCGATATGGACATGGTTATACTTTTCCTTGCCTTTTTCGTATTGGTTGTGATGGTTGGGCTTTGATCAGTGAGACGGGTGTGGACAGCCGCTATTGTGGTTCTCGTTTGAGTGATGCCGGAGAAGGTGGATTATATATCCTTGATTTTCCGATGCCCGAAGAGAATAATGGGAATGGAACGGTAGCCCCGGGATTGGCTTTGCCCGGTACAACTCCCTGGCGTACCATTACTGTAGGGGATAATCTGAAGCCTATTGTGGAAACGACGGTCATTTGGGACGTCGTGGAGCCACTTTACGAAACGGTTCACGATTATCGTTTCGGGCGTGGAACCTGGAGCTGGATTTTGTGGCAGGATGGAAGTATCAATTATGAGGATCAGGTGAGGTACATCGATTTGGCAGCTGCAATGGGATATGAATATGTATTGATAGATAACTGGTGGGATCGGACGATCGGCCGGGAAAAGATGAAGTCTTTGGCGGATTATGCCCATAGGAAGGGGGTAGATATATTTTTATGGTATAGTTCCAGCGGATATTGGAACGATATTGTTCAAAGTCCTGTGAATTGTATGGACAATCCGATTGTCCGTAAGCGGGAAATGAGGTGGCTCGAAAGTCTGGGAGTGAAGGGAATTAAAGTAGACTTTTTCGGAGGGGATAAGCAGGAGACTATGAGGTTGTACGAAGCTATTCTGAGCGATGCGGATGATTGTGGATTGATGGTTATTTTTCACGGTTGCACCTTGCCCAGGGGGTGGGAACGAATGTATCCCAATTATGTGGGAAGTGAGGCGGTACTGGCTTCCGAGAACCTGATTTTCCAGCAGCATTTTTGTGATGAGGAGGCTTTCAATGCCTGTCTGCATCCGTTTATCCGGAATAGTGTCGGTTGTATGGAATTCGGAGGCTGTTTCCTCAATAAACGCTTGAATCGTACCAACGATGGAGGTAATATCCGCCGGACAACAGATGCTTTCCAGTTGGCTACTACCGTCTTGTTTCAGAATCCGATACAGAATTTTGCTTTAGCCCCTAATAATCTGACCGATGCTTCCCAAATTTGCCTGGAGTTTCTGAAACAAGTACCTGTTACCTGGGATGAGACTGTATTTATCGACGGTTATCCGGGGAAATATTGTATTCTGGCTCGCAGACATGGGGATAAATGGTATGTCGCCGGGGTGAATGCCCAAAAAGAACCGTTGAAGCTGAAAATACAACTTCCGATGTTTGCCAAAGGCAATCGGGTGACCCTTTATAATGACGACCTGAAACGTAATGTTTATACCCGGGAAGTGACTTTGAGTAAAAATAAAGAACTTTCCTTGACGATTCTGTCGGGAGGGGGAATTGTTATTGTGAAATAAGAATAGAAGGGATAATGTGTTTTGGATCACTTTTTGAAACAAATGAAATAGTAATAAAAAAGAGTTAGATCTGATCTAACTCTTTGATTATTAATTGTACTCGAGGCGGGAATTGAACCCGCACGGCCGCAATGGCCACAGGATTTTAAGTCCTGCGTGTCTACCGATTCCACCACTCGAGCATCCTCTTGCGAGAGAGCGAAAAACGGGACTCGAACCCGCGACCCCGACCTTGGCAAGGTCGTGCTCTACCAACTGAGCTATTTTCGCATCTGTTTAAAGAACTTTTTTTGTTTTGCGAGTGCAAATATAAGGCGTTTTTTAGTTTGTACAAACATTTTGTAAAAAATAATTGGATATAATTGCTATATTTGTCGTGTTTTTAAATGCAAATGATAGATGACTGGTCAGAGAAAAAAGAGAATTGCAGGCTCCTATTTTGTGTCAACACTCAGTATATCACTGGTTTTGGTTGTCGTTGGTATTTTAGTGTTCATTTTGCTGAATGCAAAATTGGTTTCTGATCATGTAAAACAAAATATCGGTTTTTCTATTATTGTCAAGGATAATGTAAATGAAGCCGAGATCAAAAAGATGCAAAAGATTCTGGACACAAAGCCTTTTGTCTCGTCTTCGGTATTTATTAGTAAAGTGGAGGCTGCCCGTGAATTTAAAGAGGAGTTGGGGGAAGATTTCGAGGGCGTATTGGGGTATAACCCGCTTTTGCCTTCGGTAGAAATCAAGCTGAATCCCGTTTACGCCAATAACGATTCCTTGACTGTTATCGAGAAGAGCTTATTAAAAAACGAATTGGTGCAGGAGGTGTCTTATCAGAAGTCTTTGGTGCATATGATCAATGAAAATGTTCGGCGTATCAGTCTGATCCTGTTGATAGCAGGGGCTGCACTGATGCTGATTTCTTTTACCTTGATCCGGAATACCATCCATTTGTCCGTATATTCGCAGCGTTTTCTGATTAAAACGATGCAGCTTGTCGGGGCAAAACCTTTCTTTATTTGTAAGCCTTTTATTCAAAATAGTGTTTGGTTCGGTTTCTTTGGGAGTATGATCGCTGATCTGATTCTTTTGGCTGCCATATTCTTTTTGCAAAAAGAAGTGGGGAGTGTAGTCAATCTGATGAATAAAGAATTGATCATTATCATGGTTGCTTTTGTTATGGTTTGCGGTATATTGCTTTCTTTGGTTTCTTCCTGGATGTCGGTTGCCAGATATCTGAATAAAGACATGAACGATTTGTACAATTAAAACAAAACTAAAAATATGGTGAAGAATAATTTGAAAAATACTACTTCCGGAAAAAAGATCGATTTCCCGATTCCTGTGAGTAGTTATAAGATGATTTTGATCGGTTTCGGGATCATCATTCTGGGATTTATTTTGATGATGGGGGGAGGTTCCGATAATCCGGCTGAGTTTAATTATGATATTTTTAGTTTCCGTCGGATCACGCTGGCTCCGATTGTGGTGTTGATCGGTTTTGGATTTGTTTTTTGGGCGATTATGCGGAAGCCTAAAAAGGAAATGGAAGAAGGGACGAAAGATTAGGTATAAAATTGTTGGATAAGAAATGATGACTTGGTTAGAAGCATTGGTCCTTGGATTGATTCAGGGATTGACAGAATTTTTGCCCGTTAGTAGCTCCGGGCATCTTCAGATTTTCAGTACGCTTTTCGGCATACAGGGAGAAGAAAATCTGACTTTTGCAGTGGCCGTTCATGCGGCGACCGTTTGTAGTACGATTGTGGTGTTGCGGAATGAGATTTGGGATCTTTTGAAAGGTCTTTTTCGGTTTTCCTGGAATCCGGAAACCATTTATATTGCCAAAATCGCATTATCTATGATTCCTGTGGCTATTGTGGGTGTTTTCTTTAAAGATTATGTGGAAGCTCTCTTCGGTTCCGGATTATTGGTCGTGGGAGTTGCTCTTTTAATTACTGCCTGTTTGTTGGCCTTTGCTTACTACGCTCGTCCCCGTTTAAAGACGGATATATCTTTTCGGGATGCTTTTATCATCGGAGTGGCTCAGGCTTGTGCCGTATTGCCTGGTTTGTCCCGTTCCGGTTCCACCATCGCTACGGGGATTCTGCTGGGGAATAATAAAGAAAATGTAGCGAGATTTTCTTTTTTGATGGTGTTGGTACCTATCTTGGGAGAGGCTTTTCTGGACATGATGAAAGGTGGTTTTGCACCTGCAGAGAGCGGTATTTCGATGTTGGCGCTGGTTGTCGGTTTCCTGGCTGCTTTTATTTCCGGATATATAGCTTGTAGCTGGATGTTGAATCTGGTGAAGAAAGGAAAGTTGATCTGGTTTGCCGTATATTGTTTTGTAGTAGGCATTATCATTTTGTTTGTTCATTGAGAGCAGTGAAAACGGGCTTGTGATAGAATGATTTTTACGCTTGTTCGGTTTGGTTCGAAAATATAAAAATTGTGTGTAAGATATTGTTTAATGAAGAAGGTGATTTTCATTCGGGTGCTCTGATTCTGGTAGATAAACCTCTGAAATGGACTTCTTTCGATGTCGTGAATAAAATTCGTTGGTGTTTGAAGTCTGCTTGTGGGAAGATCAAAGTGGGACATGCCGGAACTCTGGATCCTTTAGCGACGGGTTTGGTGATTGTTTGTACCGGAAAGTGGACGAAACGGATTGAAGATTATATGGCTCAGGAAAAAGAATATGTGGCGACGCTATGTTACGGGGCTGTGACTCCGTCTTTCGATTTAGAGACTTTGCCGGAAGGGGATTTCCCTTATCGGCATATCGATCGCCCTTATTTAGATCGGGTACTGGAGCGGTTTCGGGGAGTCATTACTCAGGTCCCTCCGGCGTATTCTGCTATCCGGGTAGATGGTGACCGGGCTTATAAAAAGGCGCGCAAAGGGAATGAGATCGAGATGCCTGCACGTCAAGTGGTGGTGAATGAATTGGAGGTCATCGATTTTAATCTTCCTGATTTAACGTTAAGAATCAATTGTAGTAAAGGGACTTATATCCGGTCTTTGGCCAACGATATCGGTCAGGCCTGTGAGAGTGGGGCTTACTTGGCAGGTTTACGCCGCACAAAGATCGGAAGTTTTCAGGTGGAAGATGCAAATAAAATGGAGGATTTGGTTGCGTTTTTACAAACAAAGTTGTAACTTGCGCCGTTTATTAGGCCAGGGGTATTTCCATAAAGACAGAAGGAGATATTCCAATGTTTTGTTGGTATAAACCAGGATGTTAAAATGACTTGATAAGAGTTTAATTTAAATAGTGCAGAGATGAAATTATCAAAATTCAGATATAAGTTACCGCCGGAATTAATCGCTCAACACCCTTCTGCTAATCGGGACGAATGTCGTTTGATGGTAGTCGACCGGAAGACAGGAACGATCGAACATAAGGTATTTAAGGATGTTATCGATTATTTTGATGAGAAGGATGTATTCGTTTTCAACGACACCAAGGTTTTTCCGGCCCGTTTATATGGGAATAAGGAAAAAACCGGTGCTGAAATCGAAGTCTTTTTGTTGAGGGAATTGAATCGGGATCTGCGGATTTGGGACGTTTTGGTGGATCCGGCACGAAAGATCAGAATCGGTAATAAATTGTATTTCGGGGAAGACGATAGTTTGGTTGCGGAAGTCATCGACAATACCACCTCTCGTGGACGGACGTTGCGTTTCTTGTTCGACGGAGAATACGATGAGTTTAAGAAGTTGCTGTATGGCCTGGGCGAGACTCCGCTGCCGCGTACGATTACACGTAAAGTGGAGCCGGAAGACGAAGAACGTTATCAGACGATCTTTGCCCGCTATGAAGGAGCTGTTGCTGCCCCGACAGCCGGTTTGCATTTTAGTCGTGAGCTGATGAAGCGCATGGAAATCAAAGGAATCGATTTTGCTTATATCACCTTGCACGTTGGCTTAGGGAATTTTCGGGAAGTGGATGTAGAAGATCTGACAAAACATAAAATGGATTCGGAACAGATTATTGTGGGGGGGGATACCGTGAAAATTGTCAATGATGCGAAAGACGAACGTCATAAGATTTGTGCAGTAGGCACGACCGTTGTACGGACGTTGGAAAGTTGTGTAACGACCAAAGGCCGTTTGACCGAATATGATGGATGGACAAATAAATTTATTTTCCCTCCCTATGATTTTAGTGTGCCGGATGCTTTTATTTCTAATTTCCATTTACCTTATTCGACTCTTTTGATGATGGTGGCTGCTTTCGGTGGTTATGATCTGGTGATGAAAGCTTATGATCTGGCCGTAAAAGAGAAATATCGGTTCGGTACATACGGAGATGCGATGTTGATTATTTAGATATATTTCCCCGAAAGGGATGGCATAGGACAGGTTATGGGTTTGAGGATGTGTTTTTAAACCTGTAACCTGTTTTTTTATGTAACGTTAAACTCAATATACCCTGGAGAATTAAAAAAAAGATGAAACGATGAGAGTCTTTAGATTAACTGTTATTGTCGGGATTTTGACCTTGTTCGTACAGTGTGCTTCAGTGCCTTTGACCGGGCGGAAGCAAGTGATACTCCTGCCCGAAAGTGAAATGATGCAGATGAGTCTTACTTCGTATGGAGATTTTTTAAAAGAAAATAAGTTATCTACCCGTACAGACGATACCCGTCGCGTGAAGGAAGTGGGGACGCGGATTGCTGCCGCTGTAGAAGCTTACTTGAAATCTCAGGGATTGGAAAAGCAGATCGAAGGGTACCAGTGGGAATTCAATCTGGTACAGAGTCCTGAAATGAATGCCTGGTGTATGCCCGGAGGGAAGGTGGTCGTGTATGAAGGAATTTTGCCGGTTTGTGAAAATGATGATGGTTTGGCTGTTGTGATGGGACATGAGATTGCTCATGCGATTGCCCGGCATGGAAACGAACGGATGAGTCAGCAGATGTTGATACAGGCTGGAAGTACTGCTGCTGCATACGCTTTAAAAGAAAAATCGGAGCCGACTCAGGCACTCTTGGGGACTGCTATCGGTTTAGGGGCTAATTACGGTGTGATCTTGCCTTTTTCGCGGAAGCATGAGTTGGAAGCCGATCGTTTGGGATTGATTTTTATGACGATTGCCGGATATAATCCGGAAGAGGCGATTCCTTTCTGGACCCGGATGGCTTCTGCAGGATCGGGACAAAAACCACCGGAGTTTATGTCTACACACCCTTCGGATGCCCATCGTATAGAGCAGATAAAAGCATTGATGCCTGAGGTTTTGAAATATAAAAAATGAGAATAAACCCGGCTTTACCTGGGGGTGAAATGATCAAGGTGTAAAAAGCAGGGATTAAAGAACAGAGGAAATAGATCCGAATCTTTAATCCCTGATTTTTTTAGAGCTTACTAGCGTCGATCAGAAGTTCTTTGTTGTATTCTCCCTTAGCCAGTTTTTCTGCCACATTCTTGAATGCCTTGATGGTATATTTTACATCTTCGAGTGTATGCATAGAAGTCGGAATCAGGCGGAGCAATAATTGTCCTTTCGGAATAACCGGATATACGACGATCGAACAGAAAATATTGTAATTTTCACGCAGGTCGAATACGACTTGCATCCCTTCGGCAACACTACCGGAAAGATATACCGGAGTAACCATCGAGTTGGTGATACCGATATTCATACCGTCTGCTTTAAGACCGTTTTGTAAAGCATGAGCGATGGTCCACAACTTTTCGCGTCTTTCCGGTTGGCTTTTCAGCATCTCGAGACGTTTGATCGCTCCTTCGACCATCGGCATAGTCAGGGATTTTGCGAACATTTGTGAACGCATGGTATAACGTAAAGACATACATACATCTTCATCTGTGGCGACGAAAGCGCCGAAACCTGCCATAGCTTTGGCAAAAGTACCGAAATAAAGGTCCACTTTATCCTGAACACCGAAATGTTCACCTGTACCGGCACCTGTCGGTCCCATTGTTCCGAATCCATGGGCATCGTCGACCAGCAGGCGGAAATTGAATTCAGATTTTAAAGCAGTGATTTCATCCAATTTACCTAAATCTCCTGCCATTCCGAATACGCCTTCTGTAACTACCAGAATACCTCCACCGGTAGTCGCTACATATTTCGTGGCATGTTCGAGCTGTTTGCGCAGGCTGCTCATATCGTTGTGTACGTATACATAACGTTTGGCCGGCGACAGACGCAAACCGTCCATGATACAAGCATGGGACTCCGCGTCATAAACGATACAGTCGAAACGTGAAGTCAGTGAGTCGATGATAGAAATCATGCCCTGATAGCCGAAATTTAACAGGAATGCGTCCGGTTTACCGACGAAATCGGCTAACTGTGATTCCAGGTATTCATGACGGGAAGTCTGACCGCTCATCATACGGGCTCCCATCGGGTAAGCCAGCCCCCATTGAGCGGCTGCCTCTGCATCGACTTTCCGGACTTCCGGATCGTTTGCCAGACCGATGTAGTTGTTCAAACTCCAATTTAACACTTCTTTCCCGCGGAACATCATCCGGGGACCGATTTCTCCTTCCAATTTCGGAAATGCGAAATAGCCGTGTGCTTCTTTGGCATACTGGCCGATATTACCTCTTTGTTTTTTTACTCTTTCAAAAATGTCCACGTCGATAATATTTTGAAAATTTGTAGAATACTGTATTTTAACTTGGCAAAAGTAATAAATAAAGGTAAAAGGTAAAAGGTAAAAGGTAAAAGATGTACCATAATACGTATAATTACTTAGAGTAGGAAGAAGAATGCGTATGAAGGGTTAGTGAAAAGTGGAGAGTAAATATTAAAAATACTTGAAAGTAATGAAGCTCAGAAAAGTTTTTACCTTTTACTTTTTACTTTTTGTTTTTTCCTCTATCTTTGCATGATGCAAAAAAAGCGTTCCGTTTATGAAGAAATTTTGGGGATTTTTACTGGTAATTGTGCTTATGACGTCTTGCGGGGAGTATCAAAGCCTGCTGAAAAGCAATGATTACAACCTGGTCTATAAAAAAGCGATCGAGTATTATAACAAGGGCGATTATCAGAGAGCAATGAATTTGTTGGATGGTGTCCGTTCTGTATTTGTCGGGCAGGCAAAAGCTCAGAATATTGCTTATTACCGGGCTTTTTGTAGTTATAATATGAAAGATTATCAGATTGCCTCCGATTTATTCAAGCAGTTCATCCAGACTTATCCGGAAAGTTCATTTGCTGAAGAATGTCTTTATATGATGGGATTTTGCGATTATAAAGCTTCCCCGAAACCACGTTTGGATCAGCAGGTTACCGAAAAAGCTATCCGGGAATTCCAGCTTTATCTGAGTCGTTATCCGTATAGTATGCGAAAAGATAAGGTAAATACCTATATGGATGAAATGCGGGATAAGCTTTCTTACAAAGCTTATTTGAGTGCGAAAAACTATTACCTGCGTGAACATTACAAAGCGGCTGTTATCAGTTTGCAGAATTGTCTGAAGGATTATCCGGGCTCCAAATACCGGGAAGAGATTATGTATATGTTGTTCGTATCGAAATATCAGATGGCGGTGAATAGTGTCGAAGATAAGAAAGTGGAACGATATAACAATGCCCGGGAAGAGTATTATTACTTTGCCGATGAATATCCGAACAGCAGATATGCTGCCGACGTAAAGAAGATGTATGAGGATATCGAGGCCTATTTGGAAAATTATAAGTTCGAAGATTAATTAGATAAATATTAATACATAAATCAATTATGGTAGATTTTAAAAAGGTAAAAGCACCTAATAACACCATTACACGGAACCCTGCCGTATTGGCTGCAAAAGCCGATAATAATATTTATGAGGCTGTGGCCATTATTGCCAAAAGATCTAATCAGATTGCCGTCGAGATGAAGGAGGAACTGAGTCGTAAGTTGCAGGAGTTTGCTTCTTATACCGATAATCTGGAAGAGATTTTTGAAAATCGGGAACAGATTGAAATCTCCAAATTTTATGAGCGGATCCCAAAACCGGTGCTTATTGCTACCCAGGAATTCGAAGATGGGCAGATCTATTTCAGAAATCCGGCAACGGAGAAAAAAACAGAAGAGAAAAAATCGCTCTAAACAGTGATTTTAATGTACAGTTTTGTAAATGTACCAATGTACCGATAATAAGGAGGATACATTGGTACATTTTTAGTTAATAAGAAAACTCGTAATTCATAAATCTAGAAATAATTGTTTTTTCACGATGTTGAAAGGAAAGCATATTATCGTTGGGATAACCGGTAGTATAGCAGCATATAAAGCGGCTTCTCTGGTGCGTCTGTTAGTGAAAGAAGGGGCAGAAGTAAAGGTGGTGATGACGGAATTGGCCAAACAATTTATTACTCCATTGACTTTGGCTACATTGTCCAAACATCCGGTGATGGTAGAGTTTTATAATCCGGAAAACGGAGATTGGCATTCTCATGTGGATATGGGGCTTTGGGCCGATTTATACCTGATTGCTCCGGCGACAGCGAATACCTTGGGAAAGATGGCCCACGGTATAGCCGATAATTTGTTGCTGACGACCTATTTGTCGGCCAAATGTCCGGTAATGGTTGCTCCGGCGATGGACCTGGATATGTATCGTCATCCTGCTACCCGACAGAACCTGCACATTCTTCAAAGTTACGGGGTTCGGGTGATCGAGCCTGCTGCCGGTGAACTGGCAAGCGGTTTGGTGGGCAAGGGAAGAATGGCTGAACCGGAAGAGATCGTCGCTTCTATCCATCGTTATTTTGAACGACAGGGTGATCTGCTGGGTAAAAAGGTATTGTTGACGGCAGGGCCTACTTATGAAAAGATCGATCCGGTCCGTTTTATCGGGAATTACTCTTCGGGTAAGATGGGGTTTGCCTTGGCTGAGGAGTTCGCTGCCCGGGGAGCTGAAGTGGTTTTGGTCGCCGGACCTGTTTCCCGGCAAACCGAACATCCGGCGATTCGGCGGATAAATGTAGAATCGGCTGCGGAGATGTTCGAACAGGTGATGAACTATGTGGAAGACAGTCATATTATCGTTTCCTGTGCGGCTGTGGCCGATTTTACTCCCGACCGGAAGGCAGACCTGAAGTTAAAAAGAGGGGAAGAAGAGCTGGTGTTGAAATTGAAGCCGACCTGTGATATTGCGGCCGAATTGGGGCGCCGGAAACAAAAGGGACAGGTATTGGTGGGGTTTGCCCTCGAAACGGACGATGAAACAGGAAATGCCCTGCGGAAACTGCACAAAAAGAATCTCGACCTGATCGTTTTGAATAGTTTGAAAGATAGCAATGCCTGTTTCGGTTATGATACCAACAAGGTGACTATCATCGACCGGAATGAGGTGCAATGGCAATATGAACTGAAAAGTAAAAAGGAAGTCGCTCACGATATTGTCGATCGGATCGTACAGTTGGGGTGAGGGTTACGGCTATTTTTCGGAATTTTTCATTTTTGAGCGATAAAAATTTTACGGATATAAAATTTTTATATACTTTTGAGCTCTGATATGAAATCAGAACATCTGTATATCGGAATTTTTAAACATACTGTCGAGCATTTCAGACAGAATCGCCGATTTATTGATAAAGATTTATTAAACCAACATTGTCGTTAGACTTGTTGGTTTTTTTTTGTCTGTTAGTCAACAAACATTAAATATAGCGATATGAACACACACAGCTTAGTATCCATCGAAGATTACAGCAAAGAAGAGATTCTGGAAGTACTGAAACTGGCTTCTGAATTCGAAGCCAATCCGAATCAGCGTTTATTGGAAGGTAAAGTAGTGGCTTCCTTATTTTTTGAACCTTCTACCCGTACCCGGTTGAGTTTCGAGACTGCGATCAACCGTTTGGGGGGGCGTATTATCGGTTTTACAGATGCTTCTTCTTCGAGTGTCACCAAGGGAGAGACTCTGAAGGATACGATCAAGATGGTAGATAATTATGCTGACTTGATCGTGATGCGGCATCCGGTAGAAGGGGCTGCTAGATATGCCAGTGAAGTTGCGGTTCATCCTGTGGTAAATGCCGGAGACGGAGCAAACCAACATCCTTCGCAGACAATGCTCGATCTTTATTCTATTTACAAAACTCAGGGGACTTTGGAAAATTTGGATATTTGTATGGTCGGGGATTTGAAATACGGACGGACGGTACATTCTTTATTACAAGCTATGAGTCATTTCCATCCGACGTTCCATTTTGTCGCTCCTGAATCCTTGCAGATGCCGGAAGCTTATAAACTGCATTTAAAAGCATTGAATATCCCTTATTATGAACATACCGAACTGGACGAAGTGATCGGTAAAGCCGATATTCTGTATATGACCCGTGTACAACGGGAACGATTCGCCGATCCATTGGAGTACGAAAAAGTAAAAAATGTGTATATCCTGAGAAATGCTATGTTGGCTAATGCAAAAGAGAATATGCGTATCCTGCATCCGCTGCCTCGTGTAAATGAGATCGATGTCGATGTGGATGAAAATCCGAAAGCTTATTACTTCGAACAAGCCCGTAACGGTGTGTTTGCACGGCAGGCTATTATTTCCAAGGCTTTGGGATTGAAATAATGGAGGATTTGCAATTTACGGTTTAGGATAAAATCGTAAATCGGAAACCAAAATGTTGAAATTATAAATAGGATTTATTATGGCAAAGAAAGAATTACAAGTAAGCGCTATAGAAAACGGAACAGTGATCGACCATATTCCGGCAGATAAATTATTCGATGTGATCAACGTATTGGGAATCACTGGTATGGATAATGCAATGACCTTCGGCGCTAATTTGAAGAGTAGTAAATTGGGAAAGAAAGCAATCATCAAAATCTGGGATAAATTTCTGGAAGATGATGAAGTAAACAAATTAGCTTTGGTTGCTCCTTCTGCAAAAATCAATATCATCCGGGATTATGATGTCGTGGAGAAAAAGACAGTTAATGTACCGGAAAAGGTTGAAGGAATTGTCAAATGTATGAATCCCAAATGTATTACCAATCACGAAAAGGTAAGAACGAAGTTTACCGTAGTCAAGGATTCACCGATCGTCCTGAAATGTCATTATTGCGAAAAATTGACCGATCAGGAACATATGGAAATGAATTAAAAAGCTAAAAGCAAAAAGCTATAGGCACTTAAGAGAAATTCTTTTTTTGCCTATAGCTTTTTGCCTTCTAACCTATATTTTACCTGATATAAATTTCCAGTATTTCAGCTTCTGTTTCCGGTATTAAAAACAGGTTTTTTAGGATTGCAGGGACTAATATGGTTTCTCCTTTATTTACTTTCACGGTTTTATCGACATCGTAGACCAGGGTAAAATTACCTTCCAGACACATATAAATAACGAAAGAGTCCAGCTCGATATAATCTTTTTCTACTTCTTTGTCGAATTTCAGATAATTTGTCGTAAAATAATTACAGCTGACCAGTTCTTCGGTATGATTTTCGTGCTGATGATAATGGATGCTGTGCTGTTTTTGTTCACAGAAATTGATCACATCGGTAGCTAATTCGGTATGCAGTTCTCGTGGATTACCGTTCTTATCCCGCCGGTCATAATCGTAAATCCGGTAGGTGATATCCGATGTTTGTTGTATCTCTGCGATATAACAGCCTTTGCAGATAGCGTGTACCGTACCTGCCGGAATGAAAAAACAGTCTCCTTTTTCGACTTTCTCGGTGTTCAGCAGAACAGGCAGTGTATGATTGTGCAGGGCAGTAAGGTATTCCGATTTGTCGGTATCTTTATTGAAACCCATAATCAGTTCGGCATCCCGGTCAGCACCTACCAGGTACCACATTTCTGTTTTTCCATAGGCGTTATGACGGGCTTTTGCGGTTGCGTCGTCCGGGTGTACCTGGATGGAAAGATTGTCCCGGGCATCGATGTATTTGATTAACAAAGGAAATTCAATACCGAATTTTTCATAGATTTTATCTCCTACCAGATCTCCCATATAGATTTCAGTCAGTTCTTGCAGGGAATTCCCTTCGAGTGCCCCTTCGGATACGACCGAGATATTATCTTGTACTCCTGAAATTTCCCAGCTTTCGCCGATAGATTCTTTTACTTTCGGGTCGTTACTTTTGTAAGCTAGTTTGTCTCCGCCCCAGATCGTTTGTTTGAGGATCGGTTTAAATTTTAAAGGATATAACATAAGACTAATTTTATAGATTGATATATTATTTCCGGCATAAAAATTGTACCTTGCAAAGGTATAATTTATTAAAACGGGAAATTGAAATTTGAAGATTATTTTAGTTTAAAAACAAAGAAGATGATGAAATGGGGAAAATTACTGTTAGGAGTCGGATGGGCTTGTGTATTGTATGCTTGTAGCGATGATGATGGAAAAGACGATACGATCATGAATATGTCCGAATTGACAGGAAAGTATTGGTATTACAATGCCTGGTTGGGGGATAAATACGGGATGGGACAGTCCGATTTATTGGAAGTGATCCGCTTTGAAAAGGGAGGTGTTTTAAAGATGATGGAATTCGGCGGACGGAGGGTACATGCTATCGGTACCTGGACAGGTGGAGATAATCAGATTACGATGGATCTGGACGATGGGGACTCTATAGTTTGGAATGTGCAGCGGAGTGGACCGGATTATATTCAGACTATTGTGAATGCGCAAGGAGAACGGAAATATACGACCGATCCCGGGTATCTCGGCGAACTGACTGCCGACGCTTTTTTAGTAAACGAATATACGGACGGGAATCAGTTTAAAACGTATATCGGAGTCGATGTGCGGGGAAATAAAAATGTGAAAGAGGTGGCTTTGATTCCTGCCGACGGGAAATCTATCCCGGTGGAAAATCACGGGTATTTTTGGAGTGAGAGACAACCCCAGAGCGGTGATTATGTCGATTTCGGCGGAGAGAAACGGGAAGTGCGTTTCTATTTGCGGATAGGAAAAAATACACAACTGAAGTTACAGGATACCATCTATAGTCAGAATCTGCCTCAACGTACTTTGAGTGAAAGTGGATTGGAGGCGATTACCGAACTGGGAACCGGGGCTTTGAAGGTTTCCTGGAATTCATACCAGAACCCCGATATTTATTATCGGGTGGAAATCTTCTCAAAGAAAATGGATTTGACACAACCTTATTTTGTCAGCCGGATTCAACCGGCTACGAGTACCGGAATGACGATCAATACGACTACTTCCGGCGAGGTAAACCGGATCGGCGAACTGATCAAAGGCGAGAGTTATCGGGTGCGGTTGACCGCCTTGATGTTCGAACCCGGCGTGGATGTGATCAATGATGAATATAGCTCTGCTAATTTGCAAGCTGTCACCTATTTTTCCAGAGGATTCCTTTGGGAATAAAAGCGCAGGTGAAACATCAGGGAGCGAGGAAATAATCGGATAGAGTGTGGGCCAGCCGAAGAGGCTGGTCTACGTGTATCCGGTGAGTTGCTTCCGGAATTGTCTTTTGCCGGGCCTTCGGGAAATAATATCGGGTGGCTTCGGTTATTTTTTCCGGTAAATAGTCCGAATGTTCGGCTTTTATAAATAGAATTTCAGCCTGATAAGGAGACCGGATATCGGGTATATTCCAATCCAACAGAGAAGATAGATTTTCCCGGATCGCTTTCGCATTAACCTTCCATTCGTATCCCTGAGGAGTTTTTCGGATATTTTTTAGCAAAATCTGAACTTCCTCTTCTGTAGAAAAATATTCCCGGACCGCTCGATGTATTTCCTGACGTCGGTGGAAATTTTGAAGCGGGGTAGTCAGGATATATTCCGACAGGCTTCGGTGCATAGTCTGCCTGTCTAAAGTATAGGCTTGCGGGCAGATATCTATGATTGCCGCTTTTTCGACGATTTCCGGACGTTTCAATACTAAATGCATCAATGTCTTGCCTCCTAGGGAATGTCCCGCCAGAAAAGGCCTTTGGGGTAAATTCAGTCGCCCGATCAATTCCTCCGTATCCTGGCTCAAAATGGTGTAATCGAATAATGAAGAATGCGGAGAACAGCCGTGATTTCTCAGGTCGGGCAGGATGACATGGAACCGGTGGCTCAATAGATCGGCTACGGGCAGCCAATTGTCCGAAGCTCCCCATAGGCCGTGAAGGATGATGAGGGGGGGATGCGTATCGATACCTTTTTCACGATAGAAGAGTTGCATATCAGGCTTTGGGTTTACCGATAAAAAAATGCTACCCCGAAAGATAGCATTTTTTCCAAATAAAGACAATGTATATTAGTCTTTCAGTTTTGCTTTCAGGAATTCGCGGTTCAGGCGTGCTATATGAGCGATGGAAATACTTTTCGGACATTCCATTTCACAAGCGCCGGTGTTGGTACAGTTTCCGAATCCGAGTTCGTCCATTTTAGCCACCATGGCTTTAGCCCGGCGGGCAGCTTCAATTTTTCCCTGTGGCAATAAAGCTAACTGAGAAACTTTTGCTGCCACGAACAGCATAGCTGAAGAGTTTTTACAGGTAGCCGCACAGGCACCGCATCCGATACAGGCTGCTGCGTCCATCGCTTCTTCCGCTTTGTCGTTTGCAATTGGAATTGCATTGGCATCAGGAACTCCACCGGTGCTGACAGAAACATAACCTCCGGCCTGCAGAATCTTGTCATAAGCCTTCCGGTCGACGATCAGGTCTTTGATTACCGGGAAAGCACCGCAACGCCAGGGTTCGATCGTTATAGTAGCTCCGTCTTCGAAACGGCGCATGTGCAATTGACAGGTAGTCACATCATCGTCCGGTCCGTGAGCACGGCCGTCGACGAACAGACTACAAGTACCGCAAATACCTTCACGACAGTCATGATCGAATGCTACCGGTTCTTCGTTTTGTTCTACCAGCTGTTCGTTGAGAATATCGAGCATTTCCAGAAATGAAGTGCCGGTAGAAATATTGTGAACTTTATATGTTTTAAACTCGCCTTTTGATTTAGCGTCTTTTTGCCGCCAGATCTTCAGAGTCAGTTCTTTTAATATTTTATCTGCCATAACCAATATTATTTTTGATTTCGGATTTACGATAGGGGAATAAGCCTGAACCGTAAATCACAAATCGTAAATTATTTATTTATAAGAACGTTGAGTAAGTTGGATGTTTTCGAACACTAATTCTTCTTTATGGAGTTCCGGTGCTTTATCTTCACCTTTGTATTCCCATACAGAAACATATTTAAAATGTTCGTCATCCCGTTTGGCTTCACCTTCTGCGGTCATCGATTCTACCCGTAAGTGTCCGCCGCAAGATTCATTCCGATCGAGAGCATCGTGAGCCATCAGGTCGGCGAGTTCTATAAAGTCGGCGACACGGGCTGCTTTTTCCAATTCGTTGTTCATCGCTGTAAATTCACCGGTTACGCGCAGATTTTTATAGAAATCTTTTTTCAATTCGGCGATCAGTTCGATGGCTTTCTTCAAACCGGCAGCTTCACGGGCCATACCGATGTATTCCCACATAATGTGTCCCAATTCTTTATGGAAATGATCCGGAGATTTCGTTCCTTTGATGTCATACAAACGACGCAGACGGTCGGTGACATGTTTTTCAGCTTCGTCGAATTCCTTGGTATTGGTATTGATTTTCGGAGTCTGGATTTCTTTGGCCAGATAGTCGCCGATGGTATACGGCAGAATGAAATAACCGTCAGCCAGTCCCTGCATCAAGGCAGAGGCCCCTAAACGGTTTGCTCCGTGATCAGAGAAGTTACATTCGCCGATAGCGTACAATCCGGGAATCGTAGTCATCAAGTTGTAATCTACCCAAAGTCCGCCCATAGAATAGTGGATAGCCGGATAGATCATCATCGGATTGTTGTAAGGATCCACAGCGGTGATTTTTTCGTACATCTGGAACAGGTTACCATATCGTTTTTCAATAGTATCCCGGCCTAATTGTGCGATAGCATATTTAAAGTCCAGGAATACGGCTTTACCTGTATTGTTGACTCCGAATCCGGCATCGCATCTTTCTTTAGCAGCACGTGAAGCGACGTCACGGGGTACCAGATTCCCGAATGCCGGATAACGGCGTTCCAGATAGAAATCCCGGTCTTCATCGGGTATATCGTTCGGATTTAAAGTGCCTGCCTGTAATTTTTTAGCATCTTCGATTTTTTTCGGTACCCATACCCGGCCGTCGTTACGTAGCGATTCGGACATCAGGGTCAGCTTACTCTGCTGGTCTCCGTGTACAGGAATACAAGTCGGGTGAATTTGCACGAAGCAGGGGTTCCCGAACATAGCACCACGTTTGTAAGCTTGCCAGGCTGCACTACCGTTACATCCCATCGCATTGGTAGACAGGAAGAATACATTGCCATAACCTCCGGTAGCCAACACTACGGCATGGGCTCCGAAACGCTCGATTTTTCCGGTAACGAGATCCCGGGCGATTACTCCGCGTGCTTTACCGTCGACGATCACGATATCCAGCACTTCGTGGCGGTTGTACATTTTTACTTTACCGGCCTGAATCTGACGGTTCATGGCTCCGTAACATCCCAGCAACAATTGCTGTCCGGTTTGGCCACGGGCATAGAACGTACGGCTTACCAAAGCTCCACCGAAAGAACGGTTGGCCAGTAATCCGCCGTATTCACGGGCAAAAGGAACACCTTGAGCTACGCATTGGTCGATAATGGAGTTGCTTACTTCTGCCAAACGATATACATTGGCTTCCCGGGCACGATAGTCACCGCCTTTGATGGTTTCGTAGAACAAACGGAATACAGAGTCGTTATCGTTGGGATAGTTTTTGGCTGCGTTGATACCTCCCTGTGCGGCGATAGAGTGTGCACGACGGGGAGAATCCTGATAACAGAAAGCGGTTACATTGTATCCTAATTCGGCTAAGCTGGCAGCTGCAGAACCTCCGGCTAGTCCGGTACCTACAATGATAACATCCAGTTTCTTTTTGTTTGCCGGGCTGACAACACCAATATGAGCTTTGTGAGCTGACCATTTGTCTTTCAACGGTCCGGCAGGTATTTTAGCATCTATTACTGACATAATAAATTGATTTAAATTTTAAATTTTGATTCCAGACTTTAGATTGATAAAACCGAATTTATCAATCATCGATCATAAATAATTAGTTTCCCAGTCCTGCGATGAAATACAGTGGAATAATGCTGAAGCCTACTGCAAATACAATTGCAAAGAAATAAGCTAAACATTCCAGACGCTTTCTCCAGATATCATTTGAGAAACCGATAGTTTGGAAAGCAGACCAGAAACCGTGAGTGATATGTAATCCTACTAAAACGGCTCCCAGAATATAAATCAAACAGTATACAATGCTTGATTCGAATAAGCTGGAAACCAATGTATAAGTATCTTCCATTTCAACACCTCCGACTGTAATGGCTGACAACGGAGTTCCCAAAGACGGGAATTTAATGTTCCACCAGAAATTATACAGGTGGATCACCAGAAAGATCAACACCATTGCTCCCAGAATGTACATGTTGCGGGAAGCCCAGGTGGCATTTTGACTCTGGTTTCTCAGGGCATATTTCACCGGACGCGCTTTCTGATTCTGAAGAGTCAGTACAGAAGCCCAAATGATGTGAATGATAAACCCGATAGCCAGGATGGGTTCAATAATTTTGATAATCGGGTTCGTAGCCATGAAATGAGCTCCCTGATTGAATAAGGCCCCGCTATTATCAAAAATCAACAATAAATTTAGCGCCAGGTGGACGCAAAGAAACGAAATCAGAAAAAGTCCCGATAAACTCATGATGACTTTTTTTCCGATCGAAGAGGTCAAAAAATTGCTCATAATTTGTTTTATTTATTAATAACTGGTTTAATACCCTTTAATCCTGCAAAAGTATCCTTTTTCTTTAACTTTACCCTATTTTAATACATTAGAATGATTCTAAATTCGGAATTTTTTCTGTAATAAAAACGGGGCCTGAAATACTTTGAAAACTAATTGTACCTGATTTTACTTTCTTCCAAAGCCTGATATATAATATCCTGTATTTGGGTCCGTATATTCATTTCAGATAATTTTGTGTTAAATTCGTCGGGATAAGTCCGGTTGGATAAAAATAGGTATAACAGCTTGTTATCCGGGTCGCACCAGGCCATAATCCCCGTGAAACCGGTATGTCCGAAGCTGGTCAAAGGGAGACACTTACTGACCGGATTGATCTTGGTTTGATCCGGTTCGGGTTTGTCGAAACCCAGGCCTCTGCGGTTTTTAGGAAACAGATTGTTTTTACAGCTGAAGGTGGCCATTGTTTCGGGTGAAAAATAATATTCTCCTCCATAGGTTCCTCCGTTCAGATACAATTGCATCATTTTGGCCAGGTCTTCGGCTGTTGAAAAGAGACCGGCATGTCCTGCAATGCCACCGAGCAGCGCTGCGACAGGGTCGTGTACATAGCCCTTGAGTTCCGTTTTGCGGTAAAGTTTATCGACACACGAAGGAACCAGATTATTTTTATTCAGGCGTTTGTGAGCAAGAAAATCGGTATGGTGCATACCTAATTTCCGATAAAATTCTTCCTGACAGTATTGGTCTAACGATTTTTCAGTTACATGTTCCACTGCGAATTTCAGAAGAATAAACCCCAAATCGCTGTAGGCATATTCTTTTTTAGGATTTAGCGGTGAATGAAGTATACAGGACCGGATCGTGTCCTGGTAGGCCGGGAACATATAAAGTCCGGGTTCCATGTATTTATAGCCCGGTTTCGGGGAATTGGAGACCGTGCTGTCTTTAAACCGATAATTGAGATTTACATATAACCTGTCTTTCAGGCGGGTGGTGTTGTGCGCTGTCCGTTTGCTGGTAAATAAAGGTCCGGGGAGCGATTTCGGATCGATAGCATCCGTAAATAAAGGCAGAAAGGTTTTCAAACCTGCATTGTGGCATAGTACTTCCTGTACGGTGATGTCTTTTTTATCGGTCTCTTTTAATGGAGGATAATAGTCCGACAACGGAGCCGCCAAATTGATTTTCCGGGAATCGTACAGTTTGATTATGGCCGGTAGGGTGGCTGTGATTTTGGTTACGGAGGCTAAATCGTAAATGTCGGATGTTTTGTTGGGAGTCGTTTGTTTGTAGGTATGATGACCGAAGGCCTTATTGTAAAAGATATTACCGTCTTTGGCAATCAGCACCTGACAGCCGGGGGTGGCATGTGCCTGGACCGCCAGTTGGCAGATGGAGTCGATTTTGGCTAATTTTTCAGAATCCAGGCGGCACATCTCCGGACTGGTATAACTCAGTCTGGTTTTGGGCGTTTGAATACCTGTACCGGCCGGATAATCCGGATTTACACAAACCGGGAGCCGGGCAGTCATTGCTATGCCTCCGAAAATGGCTTGTGCCGCATACTGTTGGGCATAAAGATGATTTTCGTAGCTGAGCAATAAAGCATCGGTCGGGAGGGAAGCGTAGGAAGCGAGACCGTATGGGATGCCCGGATGGCATAAAATGATTCGCTTGCCGGTTTGCTGCCGGATCAGGGTATCTAAGACCGGCGAATAACCGAAATCTTTTTGAGCCGAATTCGTACTCAGATTATTATAAATAATGATACAATTAAAAGGTTGGAGCTTTTTTTGCAAATTCCGGAGTTCTTCGTCCGATAATTTTTTGTTTGCTACGAAGTGAGTGACTTGAGTATAACGTTCCAGTGTCGTTTGAAAATTGTTTACTGCTCTGGCTCCGAAATTCAGACTGGCGATACGGAGGGTATCCAGGCGTTTGAGGGGAAGTAAAGAGTCTGTATTTTTAATCAGGGTGATGGCTGCCTGGTAAAGTTGTTGCTTCAGAGCTATGTCGGTAGGAGAGTTGAGACGTGACCATAGACCCGGAGTTTCGGCCGGATAAACATTCGGTAATACATATTTTTGCTTTGCTTCCAGTATCTTCCGGCATTTTTCATCGATCGTCCGCTCGTCCAACAGGCTATCGGCCAGGGCTTTTTTGATCGCTTCCACTGCTTTCCCCAGATTGGCCGGAAAAAGGAGCATGTCGTTACCTGCTAGCAGCGCTTTTACTTCTGCTTCGCCAGGCTGGGAATTTTGGGTTACCCCCTTCATATTCATGGCATCGGTGAAGCACAGGCCGGAGAAGTTCAGATCCCGGCGTAACAATTCCTGAATGACCGGGCTGGAGAGAGAAGCCGGAATGCCTGTCGAATCTATCGATTTAACCGCCAGATGGGAGACCATAACCGCCGGAATGCCGGCTTCGATCAGATGCTGGTAAGGATAGAGTTCGACAGAGTCGAGGCGTTGGCGGGAATGTGGGATGACAGGCAGGGTATGGTGAGAATCGGTATCGGTATCTCCATGCCCCGGAAAGTGTTTGATGACGGGAAGCACGTTTTGACTCAAAGAGCCATAAGCATATAAGATCGCTTTTTGGGTAACCTCCTCCGGGTCTTCGCCGAAAGAACGCATTCCGATGATCGGGTTCCGGGGATTGCTATTGATATCTACTACCGGGGCGAAATTTACGTGAACCCCTAGTTCCTGGCAATGCCGGGCGATAGTTGCTCCCAAAGCATAAATCAGACTATCTTTCCGGATAGCCCCGTTGGTCAGCATTTTGGGGAATTCCATCGCAGTTTCCAGGCGCCAGCCTACTCCGTGTTCCGCATCCATCCCGATCATTAAAGGATATTTCGCTGCTTTTTGATACCGGTTGGTTAGTTTGATTTGCTGAGTCGGTTTCCCCTGGAAAAAAATGAGCCCTCCGACGTGATATTGCCGGATTTGTTTTTCCAGTTCGTTTTCGTAATTTTCGTTCTTGTTGCTGTAGGCCGCAATCATGAAGAGTTGGCCTATTTTTTCATCCAGACTCATTTGGTGGAGGACCGAATCGGCCCAGGAATGCCGGGATGCTTCGGCCGGTTGGGAATAACTCCCCTGAAATACCAGAAGACCTATAAACAGTAAAATGATTTTTTCTTTCATATCCGGAATGCGTACTTGCTAACTAGAAATATTCCCGCAAATGTACGAAAAAACAGAGGGTACCGTGTTGACGATACCCTCTGTTGTATGCTAATGAATGTTAAATTATTTCAACAATTCAGCTACTTTATTTTGTAATTCTTCTCCTCTCAAATCTTTGGCAACAATAACATTGTTTTCGTCCAATACAACCAAGTGAGGAATTCCATTTACACAATAAAGTTGTGCAGCTGCATTTTGCCATCCTTTCAAGTCGGAAACGTGATTCCAGGTCAATTTATCATCTTCGATCGCTTTCAACCAGGCATCTTTATCCTCATCCAGAGATACACTCAGAATTTCGAGTCCTTTCGGATGGAATTTCTCATACATTTTCACTACGTTGGGATTTTCTCCACGGCAAGGGCCACACCAGGATGCCCAGAAATCGATCACTTTTACTTTACCTTTGATAGAGTGCATAGACAGCGGTTTTCCGTCGGGAGTATTCAAAGTAAAATCAGGAGCAACCTGGCCAACAGCTACTGCAGATAATTTTTGGATTCTGTCGGCGATTGTTTTTCCCGGTTCTGTTGCTTTGGCATTTTCACCCAGGGTATTGAATTTTTCGACTAGTTTTTCATAATCATATTCGTAGAGTTTGCCGGCTAAAAAATAAGCAGCGACATAGCTGTCTGCATTCGCTTTGTTTATAGCATCTTCTTTAGCTTCATAATCTTTCATCAAGTTCTCGTACTGCTCCTGCAATTCTTTCATTTTAGCTTCATTCTTTTCCTGGTAGGCAGTCCTGTAACTTTGGTTCAGCTCATTAGCCATTTTACCCATTTCGTTTGAGATTGCGGTATACTGATTGGCTATTCCTTGGGTGGCAGTCCCTTCGATTTTGGTAGCTGTCGGATTTTCCAGATTTAAGTTTGCAGTAAAATCGGCATTCTCTACAAAAATGAGATTCTGTCCCCGTTGTCCTTCAACGGCGATAAAAGCTGGGGTCAGCCCGGCAACGCTACCTGTCAGTTTGAATTTACCTTCGGCTACAGGAGCTTTGGCCAGTGTGTCGATCGTACGTCCCTGACGTTGTAATAAATAGACGTTATTCGCTTCGCCTCCTGTGATAGTCCCGTTGATATTGTATTTCGGTGTTGTGTCACAGGCTGATAGTGATACGGCTATAACAGCTAAAGATAATAAACTTTTCTTCATGATTTTAGAGTTTGTGATAAAAATTAACAAATACAAAGATAGGGATAAAAATAACAAAACGATGCTTCGGGCATCGTCTTGTCATGTTAATGTTTAGTTAATCTTTCGCTTCATAAACCAGAATTCATTGAAGCCGACATTAATACGGACCTTTGCAAATTTTTCCTGAATCAAACCGTTTTGTTCTGTTCCACGGATGCCCAGATCGAATGCCACGCCAAGGAGAAGGATTCCGTTACGGGCCGTGTAAAAAGGAATTTGAGAACCGAAGGTGATGGCGTAAGTATTGATATCTACATTTTTGACATCGATGCCGGAATGAATAAAATAGCCTCCTAACATATAACTGTTGCGCTGCCACCAATAACGTCCCAGCCGTTCCGGTGTCCAGGACAACCCTAAGGCTGCTTTATGGTAATCTTTCAGTTCCTGATTTTTACCGAACTCTTCATAAACAGACATCTTTTGGAACGTATAGTCTCCGGCAATATCCCATTTCCGGTTGTATCTGAAATCGAATCCGCTCAAAATACGGAATGGATATTTGATATATCCCCGCTTTAAAGTCAGATCGTTGAGCATCTCGGTTGTGTTAGTACTGGAATTGACGCTATAAGCCATATAATCGGTTTTGGACCTTAGTTTTTGTGTAAAATTGAAAGCCGATCCCAATGTCAGAATGGATTTGGGAGACAGATTCAAAGTATATTGGATACCGGGGGTAAACAAAACATCGTGAATACGATTGTTTTCACTGGTTTTGATAATTTTACTACCTTCGATCATCGTGGTCAGGGTTTGACGTTTTTCGATCTTACCGAAAATTAAAGACGTGTTCAAACCGATCGATAAGTTTTTGTATCTCCAGCCTAATCCGAGGTAAACGTCATTCAGTCCGCCTTCTCCCTGAATATTTTGTTGGAAGTAAGAATCCGAACTTCCAGGGATCACGTTTGTATAAGACAGGTCGTAGCCGATATCCGATTTTTCTGTGAATCCCAGAGACATATACATGTTTTTATGGAGACGGAACGCTATGTTGAATGCCGTGTTTTGTGCCACCCGGTAACTTGCATTTTCTTTGTAGGTAGACAAATGGGCATACTCGCCCGTGACACCGAATTGGAAATAGAGCCGGGTTGTATCCAGGGCCGTATAAGATGCCGGATTCAGATAATTGATATTGCCGTTGTCGCGCATAGCTGCCGCAACTCCACCCATAGCGTTGTAAGGACCGGCATTTTCTGTCTGTAAACCGATTCCATATACAGAGTATGGGGTTCCGATGTTATCCTGTCCGTACACCTTAAAAATGAATATAGACAAAAACGTTATAAGGAATATTCTTTTCATAATTGTTCGATATCGGAGAATGATTCTTGTTTAGTCTTTATAACTTGCATAATATACCCTCAATACAGGCACGTCTTTTATAATCATACGATTAAAAGAAGAAGTTAAATTAGGTATGGTCAATAACAGCTGTCTGACATCCTTGGAGTCGGAATACCGGGAAATTGTTTGGTAATAATCGGTAATGTCGAAAATATACCTGTCTTCTTCATTATTTTCAGTTTTTACATATTTCCCGGTAATGGGATTATTGGTACTGTTATAAGCCACACCTTTTATTTCATTAATCTTGTTCGTATAATAAACACTGATCGTTGATGGATAAGCAATTTCCGGCGAAGCCCATACCCGGGGTTTTATTTCAATTTCAGCTTTTACCACGGTTTTATAAGTCGATTGAACATCGGGTTCCGGAAGGACCATTTTTACCATGTATCCACTAAGCCCTTGAACGATAGCCATGTCATGTTCTGTGAATTTCACTTCTTTTGTCTGTTCAGTCAGAGCTTCGAAACCATAAGTTGTCGAAGGTATATTTTTTACATTAAAATATTGGTATTCATTTCTCTGACTCAATAGCTTCAAATCGTAAGTATACTTTTGGTCTGCATTATGATAATGAAACCGCATATACAGGCTGTCCGGGATCATTTCCAGGCTTAACAAACAATTATTGTCTTTTCCACTTTGAATAGCCAGACCTTTAAAGTAATTGATAAATTTATAATAGCTGATCTCACTATTGCTGTTCGGCCTGAAAATAGGATCGTCGTTTTGCATCATAGCAAACATTCCTTCGGTCAGCGTATCCTTCTCGAGTTTGAAATATACCTGATTCATAATCATCCTTTTGGGAATAAAACTGACTGTTGCCAATTTATCTCCCCATGGAATAGAATCCCGGTTATAAAAGTAGTCGTTTTGGTCTGTCCTGAATTCCGGCAAGCGGGCCAAACGATAAAGTGAAAGTGTTTGAGGAGTAGCTGTTTCTGTTGTATCTCCCCAAATATTTTTCCCTACTTTGAAATGGAAGGTGACCGAATCCAGCAAATACCGGAAATTGATAGACGGTTGGGAAACCGGAACGATCTGAAAACAGGGGGATGCCGTCGTGACACCACTATATTGATCTTCATAGCGGCCCATGAACATTTCCGTAATGGCCGAACCGTATCTTCCGCTGGAGGTGATAAAGGAGTCTATTTTTATCGTGCCTGTTTCCTTCAACAAGGTGGTTTGTACTTCAATATGATTTCCATTATTAATCAAATCCTGACCTATGGTAGTTAGGTCATTATTACAGGAATATAGTCCTAACGTAGCTATAAGTAGAAAAAATATCAATCGCATATAATAGGATTTTTTATTATTTACGACGCGAAGGTAAAACTATTTTCTAAAAATATGGCATGAGCTCTGTTATTTTATTGCAATTCGCTCAATGCTTAACGAATGAAAATATTCTTTATCATTCGTACACACCGCCCGGGAATGTTTGCGGAAGTGTGTTAAAAAACTAAAATCTTTATCGATTCGAAAGATTATCTCGTGATTTGAGTGGAATTATATGCAAAAAATGTTTAGTTTTGCCGGATGATTTTTGAAGTGTAATAATAGAATTATAAATTTGAATCAGATAAAAAAGTAATTTATGAAAAAAGTAAATTTTTTATGCCTGATAATGCTGGGGTTATTTTTTGTTGCTTGTCATTCAAATGACGATACGTGGGGAGACTGGTCCCGGGGGTATCCATTTAGTGGAAGACCCAGAACAGGTGCTGTGACTTTTACCTTGAACGGTGAAGTTTATGTCGGTCTTGGTAGAAATGAAGATGTTGAGGAAAAGGATAAATATTTGACGGATTTCTGGAAGTTTAACGGTACACGGTGGGTTTCTGTCGCCAGTTTTCCTACATATGGACGTGCCGGTGCAGTGGCATTCGTCGTCGGTGAAGAAGGTCATCAGGTGGCTTATGTCGGAACTGGATACCGTGAATATTTGGGTGACGAAACATATTATGACGATTTTTATACTTTCGATGGGGTCAGTTGGAGTGCTACTGCTGTTACTACCCTACCGAAGCCTGCGGATCGTAAGGATGGTGGACGTAGAGACGGTATCGCCTTTTCTTTAAATGGTAAAGGTTATGTCGGGACCGGACTGGTTAGCGGTGGAATGGTGGTGAACGATATTTATTGTTTCGATCCCTCTAAATCAGGAGATGCTGCTTGGAGTAACACTGAGTTTCGTGGCGAACCGCGTTGTGGTGCCGTTGCTTTTGTGATCAAAGACAAAGCTGTGGTATGTCTTGGTGCTGCTGCTGCTTCCGGCTCCAATTTCCGCCGGGATGTATATACCTTCGACGGTACGACTTGGCAGGATAGAGAGCCTTTATATGATCAGGACGGACGTGGTTTCGACAATGATTACAATCAGATTCCCCGCGCATATGCCGTTGCTTTTGTGTCTTCAAAAGATGGAGGTGTATTGAAAGGATATGTGGCTACAGGTAACGGTAGTTATCCGGGTACTTGCTGGGAATATAATATCGATACTGACCGTTGGGATGAAGTGACCGAGTTGCCTGCTGCGATGAACAGACGTGCCTATGCTGTAGGATTTACCTTTAATGATTACGGGTATGTGACTACCGGAGGATCGACAATGAATGCTCCGCTAGATATCGATACCTGGAAATTCACTCCTGGAATCGACGAAGACGATGATAACGACTATGCACCTCGTGAATAGTACGTTGCCGGATCGATTCGGATTTTGAAAGCGGAATGATATAAAGATGGGGCTCTTCTTGGGCTCCATCTTTTTTGATCCGTCTGTTTTTGAAGTTATGTTATACCAACGATCCATTTGGGCTTTATTTGTATCCGATATCTTTTTTATTTATCTTTAGCGCATAAACTTTAGAGAAAAATGAGGAGAACGTTTATTTTATTTGCTTTTTTGTTCCTGTGTTCTTGGAGGGGATATGCTCAGTGGAATACCAATAACATCCTCCGGATGGGACAAAATGCCATTTATTTCGATGATTATATTTCTGCTATAGATAACTTTAATAACATTATTCGGGTAAAGCCCTATTTGTCGGAGCCTTATTTCTTTCGGGGGCTGGCCAAATTGAATCTGGATGATTATGAAGGGGCGATACAGGATTATTCGAAGGCTATCGAGTTGAATCCCAATTATTTTCATGCTTATATGTATCGTGGAGTGGCTTGGCATAACTTACGTAAATATGAGGAGGCGATGGCCGACTATGCTCAGGCGATCGCTTTAGAGCCCAGGGATGCTTATGTGTATGCCAACCGGGGGATTACCGAAGCTGAAATGGGGGATTTTAAGGCTGCTGAAAAAGACTACTCGAAAGCGTTGATGATCGATAGTAAACTGGTAGCCGCTTATTTAAACCGGGCTGTGGTCCGGGAAAAACTGGACGATTGGGAGGGAGCGATGGCCGATTGTACTTCTGCTATCCGGTTGAATATGTTTTCGGACGATGCTTTCGGTTTGAGAGGATATTTGTGGTTTCAGCATAAAGAGTATCACAATGCCATCGAAGATTTTAACCGGGCTTTAAAAGCTAATCCCGAGAATAAGCGTATATTGATGAGCCGGGCGATGGTTTGGTATGAAATGAAGAAATATCCGGAAGTATTGAACGATTATAGTGAAGTGATCCGGATCGATAGCAATTATATTTATGCTTATTACAACCGGGCTATGTTGCGGGCAGAGGTAGGCGAGAAAAATGCAGCTATCCGGGATTTGGATAAAGTGGTGGAAATGAATCCCGATAATATCCTGATTTATTTCAACCGGGGATTGCTGAAAATGGATATCCGGGATTGGTATGGGGCTTACGATGATTTCACTGAGAGTATTCATTTGTATCCGGATTTTGTGAAAGCTTATCTGGCACGGGCGGCCGTTAATCAGGAGTTAAAGGATTTCGAGGCTGCCGATAAGGATCATTATTTGGCGATGCAGATCATGGATCGCTATAAGCGGATGAAAGAAGGAGATAAGAATGCTTTGGTAGATACTACGGCCAATTTCCAGAAGTTGATCGATATCAATGCCCGGCATGACGAAGTGCGGGATGTGATCAACGGACGGGTGCAGGATAAGAAAGTGATCATCGAATTGCAGGATGTATTTTATGTGCAATACCTGAGCCTGGATTCCTTGAGAAGTGGTAAAGTACAATATTATAACCGGCATATTATGGATTATAATCAGGCACATAATTATAATCCGGCTATTACGCTATGTAATAAAGATTTGGTATATCCGGCCGATTTTGCAGAATCTTATGTCGAAGAGCTGACCGGGCGGATAATGCAGACAGGGGATACGGATGCTTATTTGATCCGGGGAAGTATTTATCTCAATCAAAAGGAGTATGCCAAAGCCATCGAAGACTTTTCGGCGATATTGGAGAAAGAACCTGATAATCTTTTGGCACTGTTTAATTTAGCTAATGCCAGAATGTTAATGTTCGATTATATCGAATCTGTGGATGATAAGACTCCCCGTATTGTCGGTGAACAACAGCAAATGCAACGCAAGATAGATTATTCTCAGGTCATAGAAGGGTATAATGAATGTCTCCGGATAGACTCTGATTTTGTTTTTGCCTTATTCAATATGGCCAATGTATATGCCAAAAATGGCGAGATCGAGAGGGCTATCGAAACTTTTAATCAGGTATTGAGACTCGATAAGGATATTGCCGAAGCCTATTTCAACCGGGGACTATTGTATATCTATACCGGCCAAAAAGCTTTGGCAAATGCCGATTTGAGTAAAGCCGGTGAGTTGGGTATCGTGAGCGCCTATAATGTTATCAAGCGCTATTGTAAGGAAAACTGAAAGGCGGGAAAGCTATAAGCAAAAAGCTAAAGGCTATAAGCAAAAAGCAAAAAGCTAAAGGCTAAAAGCGAGTGGGTTTAGCCTATCGCTTTTAGCTTATAGCCTTTTAGCTTTTAAATAATTTTCTCCAAATCTTTCAGTGAGCAGGTTATTTCACTGTCGGGGATGGTATAATTTTGCAGGTTACCGGCGAAGTATTGTTCGTAGGCATACAGATCGATCATACCGTGACCCGAAAGATTGAATAAGATCGTCTTTTCTTTTCCTTCTTCTTTGGCCTTTTGGGCTTCCCGGATCGCCTGGGCGATGGCGTGGGTCGATTCGGGTGCAGGGATAATTCCTTCGGTACGGGCGAATAGTACTCCGGCTTCAAAAGTTTCTAGCTGAGGCATATCTACAGCCTCGATCAACCGGTCTTTTAATAATTGGCTGACGATCGCTCCTGCTCCATGGTAGCGAAGTCCTCCGGCATGAATATTAGCCGGCTCGAAATTATGGCCTAAGGTATACATGGGAATGAGAGGAGTCAGCCCTACGGTATCGCCGAAATCATATTGGAAGGTTCCCCGGGTTAGTTTCGGACAGGATTGAGGTTCTACCGCAACGACCCGGATTTGTTTCCCTTCGGTTAGTTTTTTGCGTAAATAAGGAAAGCCGATACCGGCGAAGTTCGAGCCACCGCCAAAACAACCGATCACCACATCGGGTTCCGCTCCTGCCTTTTCCATTTGAAGAATAGCTTCTTCTCCGATGACGGTTTGGTGCATCAATACATGGTTCAATACACTACCGATGGTATAGTTGGTTTGGGGATCTTTGGCTGCCATTTCAACAGCCTCCGATACTGCGATACCTAAACTACCCGAAGAATTGGGATGTTTGCTCAGGATTTTTCTTCCGGCTTCCGTCAGTTCGCTCGGCGAAGGAATGACGTCGGCTCCCCAGGTGTTCATCATCAGTTTACGGTAAGGTTTTTGATTATAGCTGACCTTCACCATGAATACTTTTAAATCTATTCCGAAGTAACGGGCTGCGAAGCTCAGGGCAGATCCCCATTGCCCTCCGCCTGTTTCGGTGGTCAGGCGTTTGATGCCTTGTTTATAGTTATAATAAGCCTGTGGGATGGCGGTGTTGGGTTTATGTGATCCTGCCATACTGGTACTTTCGTTTTTGAAATAAATCCTGGCCGGAGTATCCAGGGCTTTTTCCAGTCCATAAGCTCTGACTAGCGGAGTCGGACGCCAGATTTTGTACAAATCTTGTACCTGTTCAGGAATTTCGATAAAACGTTCTTGCGAAAATTCCTGATTGACTAACTCTTCGGCAAAAATAGGCAAAAAGTCCTCTTTACTGGCTGCTTGTTTGGTTACAGGGTTCAGAGGAGGTAACGGTTTGTTGGTCATATCCGCCACGATGTTGTACCAGTTGGTCGGTAATTCTTTTTCTGTCAGGGTAATTTTCTTGTCTCCTTTCATGTTGTTTGCGTTTTAGTGTGTTTATCTGATTTTAATGATTAAGCAAAAGAAAAACGCCTGATGTTCGTAATAAACATCAGGCGCTTCAGTTCTTTTATACAATAGAATCACATTACCTCATCGTTTATTACGAAGTTCAACCGGCGCCACCACCAATTCTGAGTCATGTGATTTTGTTTTGTCATCTCTTCTATTCTCTTTTGATGCAACAAATATAGAAATGATTTTTTTTAAATTCCAAATAATAATGGATTTTTATTCTAATGGGTACATTCTTTTTGTGCTAATACTTTTTCGAATTGGGATAGACGTTCTTCCATTTTCCCTAATTCCCGGCAAGATTCTCGCATCTCTTTTTCTTTTTTCTCGATTTCTTCTTCTTTCTTGAGTAGTAGGGTTTTCAGGGTTTCTATTTCTTTGTCTTTTTCCAAACATTCCTCGCAGAAACCGAATTCGTTCCGATTGATTTGCCGGAGAGATTTTTGGTCTATAAGCGGACTTCCTATTTCACGGATGAGCCAATTGGCATTTAGTTCCGGGAATAGACGGATAATTCCCATCAGATGCTTGTCTGGTATGTGATCCCGGCAATTTAACCAGTTACTCACTTGTTGACGTGTCTTCAGACCAAGTTTAATTCGTAATTCTTCTTGTGAAATTTTTTTCTCATAGAGAAAATTAGCAAGCCTTTGATTTATTGACATATCCATGGTTGACGCAATATAAAAATGTTTACTTGTAAAGACCGTTTCTTGTGTTTCTTTTGAAAATTATTTACATTTGCCTTAGCCTTCGTTTATAAGTTATAATTAAATTTTGAAATTACGTCACAAAATGGATTGATAATAGTTGTTTCGTATAATTTGTTTGAGATAATATACGAATATGTTCTTGTTCGGAGAGAGGAGAAGCTTGGTGAGATGAGGGTGTCCAAAAAGTATTTGGCACCCTCGATTTATTCGTATCCCTATTGGAGACTGAAATCAAATATCCGATTCTACAAGGGGGTATTTTGCCTTTTTGGACACCCTCATATTTTATTTATGAATGAGTTGCGTGGCTAATTCTTTTATATCGATGCCTGAAAAATTGCCCGAAGTCATAATGAGCAATACACTATTTTCGTAATTCTTTTGTGTTAGCTCTTCTAGTAATTGCCGGTTATCCGTGAATACTTTCAATTGCGTATCGTCGAAACCTTTTCTGACATCTTCGGAACTGATCTCAGGTAAGCGTTTATGCTTTACGACTTCCGGATTAAAAAATACGATAGCTTCGTCTGCCAGGTCCATGGTATGACGATATTGTGGAAGGAAAGCTGCATTCAGGCTGCTGAAAGTGTGTAATTCCATACAAGCGATTAACTTGCGTCGGGGATATTGTTCCCGTACAGCCTTTATGGTCGCTTGTAATTTTGATGGCGAATGGGCGAAATCGAGGAATACGACTGTATCGTTTTGTTCGGCTATTTTTTGCAGGCGTTTGGCTGCTCCCTTATAAGTAGCGATGGCTTTTAAAAAAGCGGTTTCGTCGATGCCCAATTCTTTACAAGCCAGATAGGCGGCTGAAATGTTTTGCAGATTATGTTCTCCGAATACCTGAATAGGGGTCGGTAAGCTACCTGCTAAATAAGTGGTTCCTTCTTCGGTATAATGAGGAAAACTTGTATATGGGATCGCTTGTACAGAAGCAGGTACCCGAGAGGCGATCTGTCGTAAATTTTCATCATTTTCGTAATAGATGAGTTTACCGTTCGGAGTGATCTGTTGGGTGAAAAGAGCGAATTGTTCTACATAGTTTTCAAAAGTAGGGAAAACGTTCATATGATCCCAGGCTATGCCGGTGAGGATAGCGATATCGGGGTGATAATGGTGGAATTTGGGGCGTCTGTCGATGGGAGAAGAAAGATATTCGTCTCCTTCGAAAACAGCGATTTTACTTCGGTCGCTCAGGTGAACCATGGTATCGAAGCCTTCCAATAAAGCTCCGGCCATATAATCGAATTCTATTCCGCATGTTTTCAAAACATGCATGATCATCGAAGTTGTGGTCGTTTTTCCATGACTTCCGCCGACGATGACCCGTAATTTGTTTTTGGTTTGCTCGTACAGATACTCCGGATAGCTGTAAATCGGAATTCCAAGTTCCTGTGCTTTTTGTAGTTCCGGATTATCTTCCCGGGCATGCATACCCAAAATGACGGCATCTAAACGGGAGGTGATGCGTTCCGGGTACCAACCCCACTTTTCCGGTAACAGGCCTGCTGCTTCTAATCTGGATTTCGAGGGTTCGAAAATCTCGTCATCCGAACCGGTCACCTGATATCCTTTTTTATGAAGTTCTAACGCCAGGTTATGCATTGCGCTTCCCCCGATAGCAATAAGATGTATGTTCATAAACTTATTTTTATAGTGTTGTAGATATTCAATCGATTGTAAATAAATTAGTTCTGTGTGCTATCCGATAATCTTATAGGACAAAGATAGTTGTTTTAGGTACACAATTTGCAAAGAGAAATACAATTAGTCGTGACAAATTTTTGTGTAATTTAAAATCAGTACATGAGATTTATTTATTTTCTGGTCTTCGGAGAATACTTTTGTTCGAAGGGTGTGAGCCTTTCGGATATCGGATTTACCCTTATTTTTTCGAAAAAATCATCCGGAACCGTATGTCCGGCGACCTGTAATAAAACTTTTTGTTCAGGATTGCGTAAAATCTTTCTGTAATACTAAATAAAAACAGGAAATGAAAACAAAAGGTTCTACAGCTTGGGTCTTTACTACAATGGTTGCAGTAGTATTGTTTATGGCCGCTTGCGGAAATTCTCAGAAGAAAAAGGAACAGGCGAAAGTTCAGGCAACAGAGCAACCCGCTGATTCAGTAACCGTTATCGAGTCAGAGACTGTCGTTATTGCAGTGGATAGCATCGCTCCCGATTCTGCCGCTATGAAACAAAAGGCACCGACCCCTAAAAAAACTAAGTAATTTAAAGCTATAAGCGAAAGGCTAAAAGCTATAAGCGTTTAATCGTTCTTAGCCTTTAGCCTCTAGCCTTTAGCTTTTAAAGAATCATTTGCGGCATAAATTCGAAGCTATTGTATTGAGGACGCAGACGATCGGTATTATAGAATTTATTGATATCGACCAATTTTTTACTACTGGTGACAATATCTATAGGTGCATTATCATAACGTCCGTTTCTTAAAATGACTAAACGCCCGTGCATTCCTTTAGAGATTAAATCGAGTGCAAGATTACCATAAGCCATAGGCACGATAGAGTCCATCGCATCCGGATTTCCACAACGTACCAGATAACCAAGTTTTTGATTGATGACATTGATGGTTTCCCCTTTATTGAACTTAGGAGAAAGATTTTTAAGCTCGTTGGAAACATAATCTCCAATTCCTCCTAATTTCTTATGACCGAACATGTCCGCTTCATCACTTTGGAACATCATCTGGCCGCCGCTGTAACTAGCTCCCTCGGATACCAGTACCACTGAATACTTGCTCGGATTGGTATACCGGTCCTGGCATAATAATTCCGCTAACCGTTCGATATCGAATTGGTATTCGGGAATCACACAGCGGTTTGCTGCTCCTGCCAGTGTCGGTAACATGGCTGAGAAACCGGCATAGCGTCCGAAGACTTCCAGTACCAGCAGCCGTTCGTGTGAACCGGCGCAAGTTCGCAAGTCATGGGTCAGCTCGATCGTCCGGGTGATACAGGTACTGAAACCGATACAATAGTCCGTACCCGGTACATCGTTATCCATCGTTTTCGGGATCGCTACTACTTTTACTCCTTCCTGACTCAGGCGTACGGCATAGCTTAAGGTGTCGTCTCCTCCGATTGGGATGAGGTAGTCGATGCCGATAAATTCCAGATTCTTCAGGACTTCAGGGGTTAAATCGTTTATTTCTGCATTGTATTTGTCCTTCAGATGTTCGGGAACGGCTGATTGGGGGACATGCGAAGCACGTGTCCGGGATGAATGTAAAAAAGTACCTCCTGTTCGTCCTGCTTTATTTACGATTTCTTCGGTCAACTCGAAATAATTACATGAATTATCTACTTTTTTGTCCCGGATGACATCGACCAAACCCTTCCAGCCCCGCCGGATTCCGATCACTTTATACCCTTCTCGTAAGGCACGTATGGTGACTGCTCTGATGGCGGGATTCAATCCTGGTACATCTCCTCCTCCGGTTAAAATACCGATAATTCCTTTTGCTTTCTGATTCATAGTAATTGAAATTAATGTTAGTAAATTCACACTAAAAGTGATAAAATATATTCTGAATAGCAAAATAAATCGTCAATAAGTGACTATATTTGTGTGATTTTTTTTTGAATGTATTTAGAAAAGGATGTAATAAAGCGCTTTATGGCTTTATAGAGGTTTATGATTTTTTAATTTGAAATGAATAATTTTGTTGATTTTTGGGTAGGATTAGGCTATAATGGTTGGTTATTCCTGTTGTTGATCCTCCTTTTTTTTGCCCATTTGATTATGATCATTTTACGCAGTACGGTACTTACCACTAAAAAAAGACCGGCAACTGTAGAACCCGAGGAAGGAGTTTCGGTAATTATTACCTGTTCGAATAAGGCCGAGCTATTGAAACAGAATCTTGAAGCATTTCTGACCCAAGAATATCCGAAATATGAAGTGATTGTCGTAGACGAATGTTCCGAGGATGAGACGCAGGATGTTTTATCCGATTTGCAACAGAAATACCCGCATTTGAAGACTACCCGGATTTTTCCTGAAACGAAATTCCGGCGTACGAAGAAGATTGCTATTAATATAGGTGTCCTCGCGGCACAATATGATGTGTTGCTTTTTTCTGAAATTAATTGTAAGCCCGGATCCGGGCGATGGCTGCATGCGATGGCTTCTTATTTTACGCCCGATACGGCGGTCGTGATCGGATACTCCAATTATCCGGTAGACGGTGCGGGAGGAAAATTCAGGTGTTATTTCCGGTTCTTGTGGTTCTGGAAGACGATGGTGCTGAATAGACGGGGACTACAGGTGGTCGGAAATGGTAATAATATGGGATACCGGAAAAAATACTATCTGGAGAAAAGAGGGTTTACCGCTAATACCCAGGAATATATCGGTTACGATACAGAAATCGTAAAAGATATGGCTAAAAAAGGAACGGTCAAAGTGGTAAAAGACCCCGATACCCGGGTGATGATCTGTGACGAGCGGAAAAAAGCCTGGAAAGATGATTATTCCTATTATTATGCTACGAAACGTCGGTGGCCATTGGCCGTGCGCTTGAGTAGCGATGTCGACTTTATCGTTGAAAGTATCGTTTATTTGTCGGCATTTTATTTTATTATACAAGGAACATTACGTGAATACAGTGCCGGAATTATAATATTAACATTTTTAATAGATTTTATAGTAATAAATGTGGTATTAAAACATCTGGGGCAAAGGAAATTATTCTTAACTTCGTTCACTGTAAATACCTTGGGTTTTATATTTCAATGGTATTATAATTTTTATTCAATATTTACTGCAAAGAAATGGAGATAACTAACAACTTATCTGAAAAAGCTTTATACGACTATAAGATAGTTCGTAACGCAATTGCCGGAGATGAGAAAGCTTATGGGGAACTTTTTAAGCGTTACAAGGATTCTGTATATTTTATGATCCTTAAAATGGTAAACAATCGGACTGATGCCGAAGACTTGATGTTCGAGGCCTTCGAGAAGGCATTTGCCAGTTTGAACTATTATTCTCCACAATTTGCTTTCAGTACCTGGCTGTTTAAGATTGCTTCGAATAATACGATCGATTTTATCCGGAAAAGAAAGGCGCAGACTGTGTCTTTGGATGTCGACGATATCAATCCTGAAGACAGAGGGTATATCAATAGTATTCCGGCTGATGTCAGAACGCCGGATGAAGAAGCGATTCGTCAGCAACGTGCCGATTTTATGCGGGAAAAGGTCGCTCTTTTGAAAGGAAGATATCGCCGGTTAATCGAATTACGCTATTTCGACGAATTTTCATATGAAGAAATCGCCGATACCCTGGCTATTCCTCTGGGGACGGTGAAAGCTCAATTGTTCCGGGCTCGGGAACTACTCTTGAATATTTTACAGCATACCGAGATTGCTAAGGAACATGGTAAAAATTAATTTTATCGTTTTATTCTTTATTTTTCTTTCTCCAATTGTTTGTGCACAGAGGGTCGTCGTTTCGGATAGTGTTGTATTTTCCGGAGTAGTCTTCGACACTCAGGATTCACAGACACTTCCTAATGTGACTTGTCGTTATGGTGAAGGTAAAGCAACTATTTCCGATCAAATGGGATGCTTTGTGTTGAAAATCGGTCGTAAAGATACCGTCCGCTTTACTTTTGTCGGCTATAAACCTTGTACTGTTGTCATGCCCGATACTTTGCTCGAAGATCGGTACATGATGGGGGTTTTTCTGTCTCCCGATACCTTACAATTATCAGAAGCTTTGATTTTACGCCGGTGGGGAGAGGTGCAAAGACAAAATCTGATCAATGCCCGTAATAATATGACCGGCATATTGAAGCAGGCTTATGCGCCTGTAGACTATATGGATGCCGATATGAATCAACGGATGATGCTCAACGAATATGCCCGGAGTGTCGAGATGAAAGGGCATGTTGATGTCGGTATCGGAGTCGGTACACAGTCGGTCGATGCCTATAAAATGCTCCGAATGAGACGGCGGGTAAAAAATCAGAAAGAATGGCTCAATCCTAATGAAATCGATCTGTTAAAGAAGATTTATTATTTGAAAAAAAAGGAAAAGCAAGATAATTGATTCAAGATAAATATATCTTTGTAGTGCTATTGTGTCTGTAATTTTTCCTTGTTGGGCTAACCGGAGAAAAATAAAGATAGGCAAGTATTTAGTATTAATAAAGTTATGATTTTATGAAGAATTTGTCCATTGTATTGAATGTTGTGTTGTTCGTTGCAGTGATTGTACTTTATGTATTGTACTTTTCTGGCCATAAGTCACCGGAAACTGCAATGACCAGTAAAGTTGCCGGTACTGCCGATGCAACAAAAATTGTATATATCAACACGGATACACTTTTGAATAATTATCAGCTGGCAGTCGAATTGAACGAGGCTTTTCTGAAAAAACAGGAAGATCGCAGGACAGAATTGAATATAAAAGCGAAAGCAATCGATCAGGAAGGAACCGAATTCCAACGGAAATTGCAAAATAACGGTTTTATTTCCGAAGCCCGGGCGATAGAAGCCAGAGATCAATTGTTGGTGAAACAAGAAAATTTCCGCCGCTTACAACAGGAGATGATGGATAAAGCTTCCAGAGAGCAAAGCGAACTGAACAAACAGCTTTTTGACGAAATCACTAATTTCTTGAAAGAGTACAACAAAGAGAAAGGATTCAGTATTGTATTGAGTACTCAGTTGGGTGGAAATGTTTTATATGCCGAGGATGGTTTCGATATCACGAAAGAGATTGTCGATCGCTTGAATGCCAATTACAAAAAGGGCGATAGTCAGAAATAAAATGACAGAAGATTTTTGAAAAGGCTGAGTGATCAGCCTTTTTTTATAGGTAAGGGTTAACCATCGGAGCAGTTTATGCTTATGAAGGTATTTGAACGTTATTTCAGTCGGAATCCGGTCTCTCGTCAGCTTTCTTTTGAGGCAGATACTGCTGTGATTGTTATTATCCCCGTTTTCAACGATCCGGATATTTTTGCTACCCTGGATTCACTTTGCTGTTGTTCGGTGATGAATATCAAGGCGGGTGTTTTGATTGTAGTGAACCATAGTGAAGTTTGCCCGCAGGAAATAAAGACCCGGAATATCGGGTTGTCTGACACTTTGAAACGATATGTTCGGGATAGACAGACCGACCGGCTTCGCTTCGAAGTGGTCGAAGCATTCGATTTACCTGCAAAATATGCCGGAGTGGGATTGGCCCGGAAAATAGCTATGGATTTATCGGCTGCCTTTTTTTACCGAAACGGGCGAATCGATGCTCCTATTCTTTCTTTGGATGCTGACACTTGGGTCGAACCGAATTATTTGGAGGAGGTGGTCCGTTATTTTCAGGAAAAATCTGTGGCCGGCGTTTCTATTGCTTATGCTCACCGTCTCGAAGAAGCCGGTATGACAGTTCAGGCCCGTGAGGCGATAATGAAATACGAATTGTATCTGAGGTATTATCGTTTGGCATTGGAGTATACCGGTCATCCCCATGCCTACCATTGTATAGGATCGGCTTTTGCTGTAAGGACGTTGGATTATGTGGCTCAGGGAGGAATGAATAAAAGACAGGCTGGAGAGGATTTTTATTTTTTGCAGAAATTGATCGCTACCGGTAGATATGCAACCTTACAGTCGACGCAGGTATATCCTTCTCCGCGATTCTCGGGGCGTACCCCTTTTGGAACCGGGCAGGCGGTCCGGCAGATCGTTCAGGAGTCCGGACATTTTCGGGTATATCACCCACAGGCTTTTCGGGATTTAAAATGTTTTTTTCAGGGAATTTCTACCCTTTATAAAGTGGATGAAGCTGGTGTTTCGGGCTATTTTCAACAGCAGACGAAGGATATCCGGCTTTTTTTATCCCAAATGAATGGAATTGCAGTCTTGGCGGAGATCAATGCAAACTGTGCTTCTGTAGAGCAATTTATGAAACGGTTTTTCGATAATTTCAATGCTTTCCGTGTGTTGAAATATCTGAATTTTGTGCATGAAAGTTGTTATTCGAAAATAGATATCTTGTCTGCGGCCAATAAATTGCTGGCAGAATTGAACTTACCCGTTGCCGAATCTTTGGAATGTGCCCTTCAAATTTTCAGAAAGTTATTCAGATAGGCGTGGAAAAAGAGGGGAAGAGAAGCTGGAATTGACATAAGAAGATATATCTTTGTCAGCAAATAATAAAAATATGGATTTCGAATACAAGATGGAGATCACTGCCGATCCCGAAGAGGTTTTCGCTGCATTGACCAATCCTTTTCAGATTGAATTGTGGAGTGGCTATCCCGCTGATATGAAAGCTGAAGAAGGTTATGTGTTTTCACTTTGGGAAGGGGATATTACAGGTGTTAACCTGGAAGTTGTTCCCGGTAAGCTGTTGGTACAGGAATGGTTTTTCGGTGAGCAGGAAAAACAATCTATCGTCCGCATTACCCTGAAAAAAGAGGGAGCCAGGACTTTGGTCGGTTTGACTCATACCCATATCCCCGAAGATGTGTACGAAGAGATCACCGGGGGATGGAAAGAATATTATCTGGAAGCGATAAAAGGAATGCTTGAAATGTATTGACGCCGGATCAGATGACTTTGATCGTCTGGCCCAGTACTTTGATTACCTCGCCTTTTCGGATTTTGGCCCGTTTCCGGCTTTCCGGTTCGCCATTACGAACCACTTCTCCATTTTCCACCAATGTTTTTGCCATTGCCCCGTTTTCGGCAATTTGTAATACTTTCAGCAGCTTGATCAGCTCGATATAATCTTCTGTCAATTCAAATTCCAACATTTCCGATCGTTTAAATTCTGTGTAAAAATACAACTTTTTTGGGATTTTGGGACGGACCTTTTGTCCCGGAATTCCTGTAACTTTATATGGGGTACATACCGTAAAGTAGAAACAAACGGGAAAGAAAGTATTTATTTTTGCCGTTCTGAAATTTTGATGGTTGTTTGCAATGTGTTACAGGACAACCTTTTATGAACGAAAATTAATTTTTATGAAGAAATTATTCTTATCCTTACTGGCCAGTGTTACCTTATCGTCCGCATTTGCCGAAGGATATCAGGTAAACGTTTTGAGTACAAAGCAGACGGGAATGGGACATGTCGGGACAGGTATGAAATTAGGAGCCGAAAGTATGCATTTCAATCCGGCAGGCTTGGTGTATCTCAATGGGCATATGGATATGTCGGTGGGGATATCCGGTATTTTTTCAAATGCCAGGTACAAAAACGGAGATTATTCTGCAAAGACAGATAATTCGGTAGGGACACCTGTATATGCCTATGTCGGATATCGGATTTATGATAACCTGGCAGCCGGAATTTCTTTGACTACTCCTTATGGAAATTCTTTAAAATGGCCCCAAGCCTGGAAAGGAGCTCATCTGATTCAGGATATCACCTTGAAATCATATATCATACAGCCCACTCTTTCGTATAAAATTCTGGATAATCTGAGTGTTGGAGTCGGTTTACAGATCGCTATGGGAAATGTAAATCTTTCCAGAGCTTTATTGCCTGTCGGAGCTTTGGTGCCGATTCTGGGTGCCGATTATCAGGATGTTGTACCCGTGTCTGCCACTTTGGATGGAAAATCGAAAGTGAAACTGGGCTATCATATCGGAGTGATGTATGATGTTTGCGATAAAGTGACTTTAGGTCTTTCTTACCGTTCCCGGGTCCGGATGAAAGTAAAAGAAGGGACGGCGGAATTGGATTATGCCAGTGAGAAGATAAAAGATCTGCTGGATGCAACAGGACAAATACCTCCTTTGGATAAGGGGACTTTTCATGCTCAGTTGCCTTTGCCTTCGAATACGACTTTCGGGGTTAGTTACCGGCCGACCGATCGTTGGGAACTGGCTTTGGATTTGCAGTTTGTCGGTTGGAGTGCTTACGATTCATTAAATGTTGTTTTCAATGAGAAAGTATTGAAAATCGAGGATATAAAAGCAGAGAAAAATTATAAAAATACGATGATCTACCGGATCGGGGCCCAGTATATGGCGACAGACCGGTTGGATGTTCGTTTGGGATTATACTATGATCAAAGTCCGATCCGGAAAAATAATTACAATCCGGAAACTCCCGGTATGGGAAAAATCGGTATTTCGACAGGGTGTTCTTTCGAACCTTACCGGAATTTGCAGATCGATTTTGCCTTTTTGTATATACAGGGAGTCAGCCGGCATGGCTCTTACCCGGACAAATATAGTCCCGGCGGTAAGTTTTCCGGGAAATACGAATCGAATGCCGTTTCTGCTTCTTTGGGTTTGGCCTATCGTTTTTGAGAATAGAATTGACCTCCCCAAAAGCTATCCGAAATCAGCTGATTCGGATAGCTTTTTTTATGAGGCCGTTATATACATATTTGCATTTAAACGTACATTTAGTGTAAACATGTACATAAATACCGTTTATTAAATATATTTGTCTATTCTTAGGAACGGCTAAATCAGAACAGATGAAACACATGACTTTCGTACAATGGGCGGTCTGGTTGGGATTTATCTACTCGGTATGTTCTTGTCAGCCCCGACCGGATCTTAAATTGTGGTATACCCGTCCGGCTGAGCGGTGGGAGGAAACTTTGCCTTTGGGAAACGGACGTTTGGGGATGATGCCCGATGGGGGAGTCGTTCAGGAGACTATCGTCCTGAACGATATTACGATGTGGTCCGGTAGTTTTCAGGATACTCGTAATCCCGAAGCTTTGAAGTATCTGCCTGAGATTCGCCGGCTGTTATTGGAAGGAAAAAACGATGAGGCCCAGGAACTGATGTATAAACACTTTGCTTGCGGAGGACAAGGATCGGCTTTCGGACAGGGGGCGAACGCTCCTTACGGCGCTTTTCAATTGTTAGGTAATCTGCATTTACAATATCATTTCCCGGATAGTAGCGATGTCGGTTATTCCGCTTATGAGAGAGGATTATCTTTGGACAAAGCTTTGGCTTGGACCTGTTTCCGGAAAGGTAAGGTGAAATACCGGCGGGAATATTTCGTTTCCCAGACAGAAGATGTGATGATCATGAAGTTGACTGCCGACCGGAAAGGAATGCTGGATTTTGATGTTGCTATCGACCGACCTGAAAATTACACTTGTTATGCTAATGATGGGGTGGTTTATATGGAAGGACAATTGGATAACGGGAAAGGGAAGGCCGGAACGAAATATATGGTGCAGCTGAAAGTATGGACTGCAGATGGCCGGCAAGTGGCTGATTCGGCTTGTATACATGTCAAAGAAGCGACGACGGCTTATGTCCTGGTGTCCGCCGGGACAAGTCTTTGGGCGGCAGATTACCCGGAGCGGGTCGAAAAATTGATGCAGATTGCCGGTAATATGGATTATGGTTATTTGTTGGAGCGGCATGATTCTGCCTGGCGATATAAATACAACCGCGTGGAATTGGATTTAGGAACTCCGCAGGATATTTTGCCTACCGATCAGCGCTTGGCCCGTTTTCAGGAACAAGAAGATCCCGGTTTGGTCGCTTTGTATTTTCAGTACGGCCGGTATTTGTTGATCAGTGGTACGCGGGAAAATTCGTTTCCTTTGAATTTGCAGGGATTGTGGGCGAATAGTGTACAAACCCCTTGGAATGGCGATTATCACCTGAATATCAATTTGCAAATGAATTATTGGCCGGTAGAGATCGTCAATTTATCGGAATTGCATACTCCGTTGAAAAATCTGGTAAAGGATTTGGTGACTTCGGGTGAGGTCACCGCTCATTCTTTTTATGGAGCTCAGGGCTGGGTGGCTCATATGATGACGAATCCCTGGCGTTTTACTGCTCCGGGAGAACATGCTTCCTGGGGAGCCACGAATACCGGCGGGGCCTGGCTTTGTGAGCATTTGTGGGAACATTATGCTTTCACACTCGATCAGGAGTACCTCAGGGAGGTCTATCCCGTGTTAAGCGGAGCCTCCCGTTTTTTCCTTTCTTCTATGATCGAGGAACCTACACAGGGGTGGCTGGTTACAGCCCCTTCCTCTTCGCCTGAAAATGCTTTTTATATGCCTGGTACCCGAAAGGAAGTCAGTGTTTGTATGGGGCCGGCTATGGATACTCAGATTATCAGGGAGTTATTTTCTAATACAATACAGGCTGCCCGCTTATTAGAGATAGATGCTGCATTTGCGGATTCTTTGGAGAAAGCGTTGGATAAATTACCGCCGATGCAAATCAGTCCGAAAGGGGGATATTTGCAGGAATGGCTTGAAGACTATGAGGAAGTGGATCCCCGGCATCGTCATGTCTCCCATCTGTTCGGTTTGTATCCTTCGAATCAGATATCCCTGGCCAAAACCCCGGAATTGGCCGAAGCTGCCCGTAAGACACTTCAACGGCGTGGAGATGGAGGTACCGGTTGGTCGATGGCTTGGAAAATAAATTTCTGGGCCAGGTTGCAAGAGGGAGACAAAGCTTTGGAATTGCTTAAAAATTTATTGAAACCGGTGGTTACCGGCGGTAAAGTAGATTATACCGGCGGGGGAACTTATCCCAATTTGTTTTGTGCCCATCCGCCTTTTCAGATCGATGGTAATTTAGGCGGTTGTGCCGGTATTGCCGAGATGTTGATTCAGAGCCAGCAGGGATTTATCGAGGTTTTGCCTGCTCTGCCTGCTGTCTGGAAAGAGGGGAGTTTTAAAGGCTTGTGTGTACGTGGGGGAGGTGTCGTCGATGCAAGTTGGAAAGCCGGCCGGCTGGAGAAGCTGACTTTACATTCCAGGGTAAAATCTGCTTTTAAGTTGAAAATTCCGGAGCAAGTGAAACGGGTAGAAGTAGACCGGCAACAGCATGATATTCAGAATGGTTTTATCCATCTGGCTTTGGATGAAGGGGAACAATGTGAGATTGTGATGAAATATAAGTTGTAACTCCTGAGGTGGTTATTTCGTATTTTAAGGGTTTTCAATCGATGATAAAACTATTATGGAATATAGAACATTAGCCCATACTGACTTGACCTTATCCGCTATCACCTTCGGCTCTTGGGCTGCCGGAGGATGGATGTGGGGAAAATCGAATCGTGACGAAGCTGTAAAAGCCATAAAAGCGGCCTACGATGGTGGAGTGACTTCTATCGATACAGCACCGATTTATGGACAAGGCGAGAGTGAGCGGATTGTTGGAGAGGCTATCCGGGGTATTCCCCGTGATCAGGTACAGATTCTGACCAAATTCGGTATGAGATGGGATTTGCCACAAGGTGAATTCGCTTTTAAAAGCAAAGATAATCAGGACAACCCTATAGATATTTACAAATATGCCGGCAAAGAGAGTGTCATCAAAGAGTGTGAAGACAGTCTGCGGCGGCTCGGTACGGATTATATAGACCTCTATCAGATCCATTGGCCGGATGCTACGACTCCTTTGAGTGAGACTTTCGAGGCAGTAGAGCGTTTGATAGAGCAAGGAAAAGTACGTTATGCAGGTGTGTGTAATTATGATGCTGCTTTGTTGGAAGATGCCGCTAAACTGATCGATCTGGTATCGGATCAGATTCCTTATAGTATGGTTAATCGGGGGATGGACCGGGATATTATACCTTATTGTATCCGTAATGAAAAATCAGTGATCGCTTATAGTCCGCTTGAACGTGGCTTACTTACCGGTAAGATGCAACCCGGATACCGATTTGCTGAAGGCGATCATCGGAAAGAAAACCCTTTTTTTACAGACGAAAGCATTAAAAGAACGAATGCTTTTTTAGAAAAATTGCAACCTTTGGCTGATGAGAAAAAAGCGACTCTCGGACAATTGGTGATCCGCTGGACGATCGAACATCCCGGAATTACCGTTGCTTTGGTCGGGGCCCGCAATCCGGAGCAGGCGATTCAGAATGCGAAAGCTGCCGATATAATCCTGACTCCTGAAGAATTACAATTTATCAATCAGCAAATCGATCAGATGTTGAAATGATTATTCTTATTTTGGGACGGTTCAGGGATAAAATCTGATATTGCCCCTGTTTGGACTATTGTAATTGTTGTATCAAAAAATTGCACTATTTTTCTTGCCCGATTGGAAATTTAAGATATTTTTGTAAAAATAGATGATAAATATTCTGGTGAGGCGTGGAAGATGAAATTTTAATAAAATATTTGCGCAAGAACGACCGGAAAGCTTATTCGATATTGTTCGATAAGTATTTCGAGCGGCTCTTTACCTTTGCTGTCCGCGTTGTGTTTCGGGAGGATGTGGCTAATGATATTGTGCAGGAAATTTTTATCAGTCTGTATGAAAAATCGGAAATCCTGAATTACGACCTTTCTTTAAAGTCGTATCTTTTTAATAGTGTGCGGAATCGTTGTTTTAATTATTTGCGGGACCGTAAGGTGGAAGACCGGCGTATGAATTTATATGCGGAAGCTTGTCTATGGTCGGATAATGTCGATTGGATAGAGGAAGAAGAAGTGTTGCGGAAAATTCAGGAGGTGATGCTGGAGTTACCCGAGAAATGCCGGGAGGTGTGTCGGCGGCGTTTTTTTGAAGGGAAAAAATTCGAGGAAATAGCCGAAGAACTCGATATTTCCGAAAGTACTGCGAGGGTACAAACTCACCGGGGTATGGAGATGTTGAGGCAGCGTTTTGCGGAATATGATCTGGCCGTTATTCTTTTTTTTATTCCTTTTCTTTAAAAAAATACTTTTCCTGTAAACAAATTTTATCTTTTCGTGTTTTAGAGGTGTCTAAAATTAAAGATCATGAAGATCGATTGGGTACTTTTAAAGCGGAGTGTATTATCGGATATATCTGAAGAAGAACGGAACCTGCTGAATGCTTGGTTGGATGAATCTTCGGAACACCGGGAATTTTACCGGGAAATAAAAACTTTTCTGTGTTCTCCGGAAAGTTTCCGGCCCACGGAAGAACGAATTCGTCGGTTCAAAGCTTCCTACGAAGTCAGGTTAACCGTTGCAGAACGTAGAAAAAGAAGGCACCGGATGGTACGGATAGGTGGGGGGGTGGCTGCTTCGTGTATCTTGTCGGTAGGGATGGCTTGCTTTTTATGGTGGCAGGTGACTTCATCCGTAAAAGAGCCCTTATTGACCGAAAACCGGCCGACGGCGACTATTTTGCCCGGAACACAAAAGGCTATTTTGGTAACCGGTGAGGGAAAGACTGTAAATCTGAACCCGGAAACCGCTGATGTCGAGATTGGAGAGGGGGTAAAGGCTAAAAACAGTAATCATGGTTTAATCTATTCCGATACGCTGACTGCAGGGATTGAAGATACCGAGAATCAGTTGATCGTACCTCGGGGAGGTGAGTATGCAATTGTACTGAGTGATGGGACCAGGGTGTGGTTGAATTCCGCTTCTGAATTGAAGTATCCGGTACATTTTGCAGGAGATATGAGAAGGGTGTATTTAAAAGGAGAAGCTTATTTTCAGGTTGCTCACGATCGGCAGAAAGCTTTTGTTGTCGTGACGGACGATATCGAGGTGAAGGTGTATGGGACGGAGTTTAATATCAATACCCGGGTTGCCGATTATGTACAGACCACTTTGGTACGGGGAGCTGTTTCGATAAAAACCGAACGATCCGCTGAAAAAATGCTGAAGCCCGGTCAGTTGGCGCAGTTCGATCGCTTGACCGGTGAGACCGAGATTAAAAATGTCGATGTATCTAATTATATCGGTTGGAAATCAGGAGTCTATATTTTTGAAGATAAATCGATCGAACAGATTATGGATGAATTGTCTTTGTGGTACGATATCGAAGTCTTTTTCCGTAATAATATTTCCCGTAACCGTCATTTCAGTGGAAGCCTGCCCCGTTATCGGGAAATCGACGATATGTTGAAGGTCATTGAAAAAACTTCCCATGTCCGTTTCGAGGTGAAAGGCAAGACGATAATTGTAGATTAAACGTTCGATTAAATCAGTCGAAAGTTTATAAAGTCCATAAAGTTTATAAAGTCCCTGGGTTCTGCGGGTACTTTGGTAATTGACAATTGTCATTTGACAATTGATAATGTATCTCCAAACCTATAGTTTCTTTTTTATTCTTCTGATAATCAATAATTATCTTCTTTATTCTTTCTCTCTTTTTTCTTTTCTTTTTGATTTTTTCATGGAAGCGGAACTTCCAATAATTGTCAATTCTCAATTGCCATCTGTCCATTTTTCTTTTAGCGGATTCCCACCAAAAGAAACGAACCTTTTTTCAGTGAAAATCCCGGAGCAGCGCCAACCAATCCGGGATTCAGTAAGGTCAAAACTAAATACTAACCTTTTAATTTTTCAAATTTATGAAAAAAAACACAGGATGGACTCATTTTTATGAGAAAAAGCCGGTTAATTTTTTACGTGTGATGAAGCTATTGTTTGTATTGATGACGGTGACGAGTTTGTCGATTTCGGCCAAAACCTTTTCTCAATATCGGGTGACGCTCGATGTTCGGAATGTCGGAGTTATGGAATTATTCAAAGAAATCCAGAAAAAAACAAATCTTTATTTTGTTTACAACGTGGAGGATTTACAACAATTTCAAAATTTGTCGGTAACTGCTAAAAATGAATCTGTAGAGACGGTATTACAACGGGTTTTCGGCGATAAAACGCTGGAATTCGTATATGAAGGGGAGGTTATTATTGTGAAACCAAAAGCCGAAACAGCAACTCCTCAACAAAGGAACGAAGTGATGGGAAAAGTGATGGATAAATTCGGAACTCCCTTGCCTGGTGTATCTGTTTTGATAAAAGGTACCACCTTGGGAGTGGCAACGGATGTCAACGGACTTTTCAAACTCGAATTGCCTAAAATGGAAAATATGATTTTGGTATTTTCGTTTATGGGAATGGAATCACAGGAGGTGAGATATACCGGCCAGAAGGATTTGAAAATTTATATGCAGGAGGCGACGGCCGAAATAGACGAGGTGGTTGTGGTAGGATATGGTACAACAAGGAAGAAAGATTTGACCGGTTCGGTTGTATCGGTCAAAACGGCAGAAATTAAAGATGTTCCGTTTATGAGTGTGGATGATGCTTTAGCTGGTAAGGCTGCAGGGGTAGCTGTGGTAAAAGCCGATGGTTCGCCCGGTGGGGCTGTCCGGATACGTATCCGGGGAGGAGCATCCTTATTGGGTACGAATGATCCGTTGTATGTGATCGATGGAATTCCGACTCAGGTGACAGATAATTATATTAACGGACAATCGGATATTACTAATCCGCTGGAAGCTGCGAATTACGGTGAGGATTTCAACAATAGTGTAGAAGGGGCTTTTTCCAGGGGCTTAAATAATCTGGCGGGTTTGAATATCAGCGATATTGAGAGTATCGATATTCTTAAAGATGCCTCGGCTACGGCAATTTATGGTTCGAAAGCTGCTAATGGAGTTGTGATTATCACAACGAAACGAGGCCGTCAGGATATGAAACCACAATTCAATTTTAACTACTATGTGGGAGTAACAACACCGATAAAAGAGAAAGTGTTGAATGCGGCACAATATAAATCGGCGCTGCAGGAAGCTGCAACTAATTTTCTCAGCAGCCGTGAGGCTTCGGGACGTCCCATGACCGGTAGCCAGGTAGAACAGGCGAATAAAATTTTAAACGATCCTTCTTTCTTTGGCAATGCAGATACAGATTGGGTAGGATTGGTTTTACGTAATGGTATAACCCAAAATGTAGATGTTTCGGTTTCCGGAGGAGGTAAAAATTCGAAGTATTATACTTCATTATCTTATACAGGACAGGAAGGAACTTTGATCGGAACAGATTTTAAGCGTATTTCCGGTAAAATCAGTTTGGATAATGATATCGCTAAATGGTTCCGTTTATATGCTAATTTGAACTATGGTTATACTAAAAATAACCTGACTAATGGTATTTATGGACAAGCTTTAACGGCACCTCCTGTTTTTGCACCTTTTAATGAAGATGGCTCTTATGCTGCCTTGGGTGATTTGAGTTCGGATTACCGCGGATACCAGAATCCTTTAGCAGTGGCCCAAGGTACTAATTTGGCGAAAGATTATTTGTTAAAAGGCTCTCTGGCTGCAGAAATCACATTTTTGAGAGATTTTAAATTCAAGTCTACCGTTTCGGTTAGTTACGATGCATACAACCAGTTGAATTATGTACCAAGTTTTGTAGAAGTAGGCGGTTTTTATGGACGTGAAGATTCACAGGGAGGACTGGGAACACAGGCCAACTCAACTACTATCAATACTTTTTTCGAGAATACACTGACCTGGGATAAAGAATTCAATCAGAATCATCGGTTGAATGTACTGGCAGGAACTTCCTGGGAAGATTATCGAAGTGATTATTTTTCTGCAACCGGGCGTGGATATCCGGACGATGATATTTTAAATAATCTGAGTTCTGCTGCGACAGCTGTGAATGTAAAGGGGTCGAATCCGGAAAATAGAAATTCTTTGTTGTCTTTTTATTTACGTGCTAATTACATTTGGAAAGATCGTTATCTGTTTACTTTTACGGGACGTGCTGATGCTTCTTCGAAATTTGCACCGGATAATCAATATGGTTTCTTCCCTTCCGGGGCTATCGCCTGGCGGATTTCACAGGAAAATTTTATGCGTGATGCCGAATGGATCGATGAAATCAAATTGCGCGCCAGTGCCGGAAAAACCGGAACTCAAAGCATTGGTGACCACATGTGGCGGACCCTTTATACGACAGCATCTTATGGAGGAAAAAATGCTTTGATTCCGACTCAATTGGGGAATGATAAAATCAAATGGGAGTCGACGGTACAAAAGGACCTGGGATTGGATTTTTCTTTTTGGAACGGACGTTTAGCGGGAACTTTCGGATATTATCATAAGGTGACCGACGGCGCTTTATTGAATCTGACTCCTGCGCCCAGTTCTTCGTATCCGACGGTTGTTTTTAATATTGCTAAAGTCAGAAATGAGGGGTTGGAATTCGATGTACATGGAGATTTTATTCGTAAAAGTAATTTTAAATGGAGTGGAGCCTTGAATATTTCCAGGAACATTTCGAAAGTATTGGATGTTGCCGGAAATCCGTTTTCTGACCCCAATGACCGGGACAACCTGAATCTTGGAACGAGTGTGGTAAAAGAGGGGGAACCATTAGGATTATTGTGGGGAAGAGTGGCTACCGGCATTATTAAATCGGAAGAGGAACTGGCAGCCGTGAAGAAAGAAATGCCGTATTGGTCCAGTTTCGACCCTTATCTGTCAATCGGAGATGTGCGGTATGAATTTGACGAGACCGGTTATTGGAAAGAAGATGTGATTGGTCATGCAACTCCTGAATTTTTCGGTGGTTATACCAATACTTTTACCTGGAAAAATTTGAGTTTACTGGCTTTGTTCACCTTTTCTTATGGTAATGATTTGATGTATCAGAAAGATGTAAGCGATATGGCGATGAATAGTCTGGCTAACCGTGGGACAAGGGTATTGAATCATTATAGTGAAAACAACACAGCCTCTAACCGGCCGAGGTATGTATTGGGAAATACCAATATGTTGACCAGTCTGAATGTTTATGATGCTTCTTACCTGAAACTGAAATCTTTGACTTTGTCATACAACTTGCCGAAGCAAATATGTCAGAAATGTCGGTTGAACGCTTTATCTGTTTATGCAACGGCGACTAATTTGTTCACGATCACTTCTTATCCGGGCCCTGATCCGGAAGTGAGTGACGATCCGACGAGTGTGATCGGTGGAGGGCGTGATGTTAGTACTTATCCGACAGTGAAATCCTATACTTTCGGAATTCGTTTTAATTTTTAATTATAAAATGTATTAATCCTATGAGAAAATATACTTTTATTGGAATATTGATCCTGATGGCCGGTCTTGGGGCTGCTTGTGAAGATCAGTTAAATGCTTTACCCGGTCAATCAAAAGTCGAAGGAAATGTAATCCTGGACCAGAAGACAGCTGAAGTGGCGTTGAATGGTGTATATTATCGTTTTGCAGATGGGGGTGACGACAGGGGAACGCCTTCTACGATGTGGGCATCTTCGCACGAAATCTCTCCGGGTTTGTTAACCGGGTATATTCGTTATCCCTATGGGTCTGTTGCTATGGAGGAAAACTCTTCCCTGACGGCTAATGATTATTCTGTGGCTAATTTGTGGTCTGGCAGTTATAAAATTATTAATGCTGCTAACGGAGTTATCAAACAAATTGCAGAGGTGGATGATAACGAATTTGTCGGTGACCGTAAAAATGAAATTATTGCGGAAGCTCGTTGGTTGAGAGCTTACGGACATTATAATTTATTACGGTATTTTGCTCAGTTTTACGATCAGAAAAGTAAATACGGCGTACTTTTGAGAAAAGAGTTTGTTACAGCTACTAATATTGCCCAGGCCCGCAGTAGTGTGAAAGCCAGTTACGACTGTATATTGGAAGATCTTGATTTTGCAGAGCGGTATGCTCCGGATGAAAATAGAAATATCTATGTGAATCAGTGGGTAGCCAAAGGATTAAAGGCGCGGGTTTTGATGATGCGGGGAACAGAGGGTGATTACGAGAAAGTGATTACTTTGACAAAGGACATTATCGAAAAGGGACCGTATGAATTGGAAGAGAATTTGAAAGATATTTTTAAAGAAAAAGGTTTAGCAAGTAAAGAAGTTATGTTGGGGATCGAACCTTTCGTGAATCAGGTTAGACATTACGATGATTATGCTTATCGGGAAGAACCTGCTTATCTGCGTACAACTACCGATACTTTATTGTATGAGAATGATCCGAGAGGAGAATGGATGCGGGGAGCAATCGGAGAAGGTGAAGGAATTACCAAATATTTGGGCAATCAGGTGGAAGTATGTTATGCCATGCGCTTGACAGAAATGTATTTATTGCAGGCTGAAGCAATTGTCCGTTCAGGAGGTCTTTTGAGTGATGCAAAAGCTCTTTTGAAAGAGGTTATGGGACATGCCGGGATTACTGTTTTTACTGAATTAGATGCAATTGCTGACCGGGATGAATTGTTATTTGAAATTTATAAAGAGACTGCCCGGAATCTGATGCTGGAGGACGGAATCGAATGGAGTGCTTTGATCCGGTTGCCTATGGAACGAATACTGGAGGTAAAACCGGCGATTCGGGAGCAGAATTATATCATTCTTCCGATTCCGGCAGATGAATTTGAGAAGAATCCGGTGATCGGGGACCAGAATCCGGGGTATAGTAAGAATTGAGGTATCGATATATCGGGAGCAGAATAATTCTCCCGGTATATCAGTACATGAGTAAATGAAACGCAATTAATAGATGATAGTATGAAAAATATTTTTTGGACAATTTTGGCTGTCGCTTTATCTGCCTGTAGCGAACCTTACCGCGGCTTTGTGCTCGATGGGAAAATTCAGGGAGCAGATAATGAGCTATTGTATTTGTATTATACGGATAGTCTGGGAGTTTGGAGCAAAGATTCTGTGGCGGTGAAAGAGGGAAAATTCAGTTTCCGGGGAGGGATAACGGAGCCGACGACAGCTTCTCTTTGCTTGGGAGGAGGGCGGATGGGTATGGATGACCCGAATGTGACAAACTTTTGGATCGAACCTGGCGCCATGAAGATCGCTTTGGTGAAGGGTGATCTGAAAAATTATATGTTGGAAGGCTCGGCGACCGATAAGGAGGCGAAGGAGCTGGAGCAGCAAAAAGAACCCATAATGAAAGAGTTGCAGCCGTTGATCCAGGCATATTATGCCGAGAAAGATCATGAAAAAGCAGCGGAGATGCGTGATGGCTGGGAGCCTTATCATGAACGGATGGGTAAAATCGACGAGGAATTTATGGCTACTCATCCCGATTCATACGTTACGGCTCAGATACTGAGGTATAAGACCAGCTCGATGAGTTATGGAGAGGCACAGGCTGCATACGATCGGTTGGGCGAACGGGTGAAAAAGAGCCGGCTGGCTGCGGAAATCCGGGCCGAAATCCGGAAGCTGCGGATGGGATCGCCGGGCAGTCCGGCCGCCAGGTTTGCCAAAGCCGATATCCATGGTGAAATGTTCGATCTGAACGACCTGAAAGGGAAATATGTCATTATCGATTTCTGGGCCAGTTGGTGTGTTCCCTGTCGGAAAAGTAATCCCCATTTGAAAGAATTGTATAGAAAGTATAAAGATCAGGGCCTGGAAGTGGTGTGTGTGTCCGACGACGATTCGAACGAAGAAAAATGGCGGGCAGCTGTAGAAAAAGACGATATTGGCATGTTCCGGCATGTATTGCGCGGATTGAAACAGGTGGGTAACGAGTTCGACCGTTCGCAGGATATCAGTGAAAAGTATGGTATTCATTCCTTGCCGACAAAAATTCTGATCGACCGCGAGGGTATCATTGTCGGACGTTATGGGGGAGGTGGAGAATCTCACGAAAAAATGGATGAAAAATTGAAGGAAGTATTCGGGAATTAAATACAAAGAAAATAAAAACAATCATTTGTATAGTGCTTTGTTTGTGCCTGTCCGGAGGTTTACAGGCCGGGATCCGTAAAAGTAACCTGAAAGTGTTGTATGTCGGCGGTTCGCCGGATGTCGATTATGTCGGTAACCGTCCCGATTCGGCGGTGTTGGCACAAAGCAGTGCGAAACGTATGGCTTCCTTTGACAAGATGTTGAAACGCTATTTCCGGCAGGTGACGGTGATCCGGGCCCAAGCCTACCGGCCGGAATTGTCGGACAATTATGATGTAACGGTGATGGACGGTCGGCCGGCTCCTATCCTGCCGGGCATTATGGAAAGGGATAGTTCAGGCCGCCTGACCCGGTATGAAAAAACCGGTTATTTGCCTCCCGACTTCGACCGTCCGATGGTGAAGAAACCGATGCGGACGCTGCCTTATATCGACGATACCATAGCTCCCGATTCTTTACCGATGTGGCGGGTGCAGAAAGAAGGGTATATGTCGAAGCGGAGCTCCGTGTCGGCATGGTATCGCGGCCCGGTGGTTTCGAGGATTCGCCTGAAGCTGAGATAATTTCCGGTGGCGTTTCGGCTAAGACATAGGATGCTGTGGCGATCGGAAGACATGGTAACTTTCTCCACTGGGGATTTGCTGCTTTGTCCGACGATATGACGGATGAGGCCCGGGATGTGTTTGCCAATGCTGTGGTGTATATTGCCGGTTTTGCCGGCCAAACGCCGGTCGCCCGCAAATATAACGACCGCATTATCACCCGGCATGATATTACGCTTCGTGCTTTTTCGGCTACCCGCCGGGCTTATGCCCTGAACGTGGAAACGATGAAAAATCATGCGGCTAGGATAGAAGATTTGAAACATATGATTTGCATGACTCCGACAGAGAAAAAAAATGTATTGAAATAAATAAAAAATTATGGTATGAAAACACAAATGATAATAGGGGGTATCCTTTTTGGGGTGGCTGCTTGCACAGCCCCGGCAGACGGTTACCGGATTACCGGCAACATTGAAGGGGCTGGTGACGGAAAAGCCATATTGTTACAGTCGGCAGGTTTCGAGGAACCGACGATGGGAGATACGGTGAATATGCGGAATGGAAAATTCGTGTTCGAAGGGCGTTTGGAATCCCCGGTTTCCGTCACTGTAAAGGTGTGTCCTGATAGCGATCAGCCGGCAAGTCTGGGATTTATTGCAGAAAATTCCCCGATCCGGGTGATGGCTGCCTGGAAAGATGTGATCGAACGGTATGGCTACCGTTCGATCGGCGGACAAACGGTGGAAGGGAGTTTGAACCAGGAAGTGTATGAGAAGATCGCCGGAGTATACGGGCAGATGTTAAAAGCCCCGGAGCACAAGGAATATGCCGAGGCACAACAGAAAATGGCCGGATTGAGGAATACGGATACCGAAGCCTATTATAAATTGCAGGACGAAACGGAGCCTTTGTCCGAACGCTTTTCCGAAGCTGTACGCCAACGGCAGTTGGAGCTTATACGGGAAAACCGCACGGTGGAGTCGTCCGTTTTGAATCTGCGGATGATGTGGAACGATATGACGTTGGAAGAGTTGAAGGAAGTATTTTCCGTTTTGGATCCTAAAGTGCAGAATAGTCCTATGGCGGCAGAGGTGCGTGAGGAGATTGCTATCCGCGAGCGGGTACGGCCGGGGCAACCGGCTCCCGATTTTTCGCTGGAGACGCCGGACGGAAGCCGGCTGGCTTTGTCGGATTTGCGGGGTAAATACGTGTTGCTGGATTTTTGGGCTTCGTGGTGTCGCCCTTGCCGGGCTTCGTTCCCCGAAATGAAAAAGATTTATGCCCGCTTTAAGGATAAAGGGTTCGAGATTCTGGGAGTGACCAACGACAGCCGCAGGGAGGACTGGCTGAAAGCCTTGGAACAGGATCAATTGCCATGGAAACAGGTAATCGATGAATTCCCTGAGCCATACAAACCGGCCAGGGTGATCACGATGTATGCCGCACCTTATTTGCCTACTTTGATTTTGATCGGGCCTGACGGAAAGATCATCGGACAGGCAAAAGATAAACATCAGTTGGTAGAATGGCTGGAAGAGCGTTTGTGATCAATTGACAGGCTGGAGGGGAGGATTGTAGTCCGGTAGATTTTCGATCGCTGAAAGTCTGCCGGACTTGTCATTTGCTATTTTAAGATTATCTTTGTAGAAAAAGCTGAATTATGGTATTATCCATCGGATTCGGATTAGCATTACCTTGATCGGCGGAACTATGTTCCGGATAAAATTCCCCCCATCAGAACTGAAGGTTCGCTAATCAGAAATCTGAAAGGCGGCACTGATCAGGAACGAAGTAACGTTGAGGCAGGTAAACTTTCGAATTTAAAAGAGGAATAATGGAAAAAAATTGTAAATATATTTTATGGGATTTAGATGGGACGCTGACCGATCCGATGATAGGAATTACCACCTGTGTGCAGTATGCTTTACGGCATTTGGGGATTGAGGTGAAGGATTTACAGGAGTTGTGTCCTTTTATCGGACCGCCTTTGTTGGATTCATTTCAGGAATTCTATCGTTTATCCGAAGCTCAGGCGCAAGAAGCGATCTTGAAGTATAGAGAACGTTTTGCGACTGTGGGCTGGCTTGAAAACGAGGTATATCCGGGGATTCCTGAGTTGTTGGATCGTTTGTGTCAGGCGGGAAAGACCATGATGGTGGCTACTTCTAAGCCGGAAGTATTCGCCCGGAAAATATTGGATCATTTTCAGCTTGCCGCTTATTTTTCCTTTGTCGGAGGGGCTACTTTGGACGGAGTACGCTCGACTAAAGAAGAGGTGATCAATTATGTACTGAAGACTAATGAGGTTGTATCTCTTTCCGAAGTAATTATGGTCGGTGACCGTAAATTCGACATACTCGGGGCGAAGCATGCGGGAGTGAGTTCGGTTGGGTGTGTATATGGATATGGCTCCCGGGAAGAACTGGAAACTGCTGGGGCGGATTATGTGGTAGATTCGATCGGGGAGCTACAGAACTTACTTTTACCGTAAATGAGTGTGCATCGTGTCGGCTGTGGTCTCTATCGGTTGGTATTACAAGCGATAGTAATCCGGTTATGCTTGACTATCGGATTTCGATTGCTCCATGAACGGGGGGAATATAAAAATAAGCAGCTACTTATGTAACTGCTTATCGGGAAGTGGTAGCACCTGGAATCGAACCAGGGACACAAGGATTTTCAGTCCTTTGCTCTACCGACTGAGCTATGCCACCAGCGTTTCATTGCGTGTGCAAAGGTAGAGCTTTTGTTGGAATGTGCAAATAAAATGCAAAGAAAAAATGAAAATATTTTTATTGTTGTAAATTATCGGGAGATTTTTTTTCTGAGTATTAATAATTTACTTTATATTTGTGTCGATAGAAGAATCTTAGTTTTGTGTTTTTGTAACTAAAAATATAGCTCTACGTACCCTTCTATATGTTTAATCATTTTTTTAATATTTTTTATTGTGAATATTTTTGTAGCAAAAATGAGTTCCGCCACAACAGGTGACGATCTCGCAACTCTCTTTGGAGAATTCGGTACTGTTTCTTCAGCAAAAGTAATTATGGACAAGGAAACCGGCAATTCAAAGTGTTTTGGTTTCGTTGAAATGGAGGATGAAACCGAAGGAATGAATGCTATTAATGCTCTTAACGAGTCGGAATTTCAAGGAAGAAAGATAGTAGTGAAAAAAGCTCGTCCGAGAGAAGAAGGTGAAAACAGAGGTCATCGTTCATTTTCTCCCCGGGGTGGCGAAAGGAGATTTAATCCGAATCATTAATTGAGAAGGGTACTGAGAGCTCAAAGCTCTCAGTTTTTGTATTTGGCTTTCAGGTAAGCGTATAAAACCTTGTGTAGTAAGGCTGCATTGGCTTTTTCCTCCTCAGATAAACGCGGATCTGTTTCGATACCGTTGCAAGCGTCCGATAGTTGTTCATCTCCGTCGATAAAATCGGTTGCATTTTCTTCCAGATAAAACATATCCGACAACTGCATCTTCTCCAGACATTCGATAGCCAGACTTCTCGCCTGTAATATGTTGTCCTCCCGATATTTGGAGAGAAATACTTCGATGATGGAATCGGTAAAATAATCACAGAAATAATGCAAAAGCAATAACCTGCGTTTATAAAGCTCGGGGGTCGGTAATTCCGGTCGTCTGAAAATATGCCCCAAGCCCAGATAAGCCAGTTCTGCTATCTCGATGCTTTCTTCTTCTTCTTCATCTAATTCCAGTAAAAGAATTTTAAACAGGGCATCTGAAAATTCGGCCTGCAACTCCTTTTCGTTGCTTTGATTGTAATAAGCCAGACGGTGGTCTCTGATCTCCCGCAAGTTGGCCCGCAGTTTTTTACGGTCTGCATGTATATTACTCAGTTCCCCGATTTCCCGTAAAACATCTTCTAAATCTCTGCTCATCTGTCCTCCTTTGCTTTTTTATTTTCACTTTCCCCGGCAGCCGTTGTTGAAGAAAAATTCTGCCATCCCTGGGCTTTTAATTCGAAAGTATTCCCGTCGCGGGTAGTCATATAACATCCTTCAGAGGCTTTGCAGGTATGGCCGATCACGCTGATTCCCGGCATAGCGGTCAGCAGGTCGTAATGCTCTAAAGGAGCGGTGAACAAGAGTTCATAGTCTTCTCCTCCGGATAAGGCGCATACCGTAGCATTCATATTGAGCTCTTCCGCCATTTTGAACGTTTGGTAATCGATCGGTATTTTTTCTTCATAAATGTTACAACCGATCCCGGAATCCTTGCAAATGTGCATGATTTCCGAAGCCAGCCCATCCGAGATATCGATCATGGCCGTCGGAAGGATATTTTTTTCTTTAAACTGTTGAACGATATCTTTACGGGCTTCCGGTTTCAGTTGGCGTTCCAGGATATATTCATAACCGGCGAAATCGGGTTGGGCATTTTCGTCTCCCTGAAAAACTAATTTTTCTCTTTCCAGCAATTGTAATCCCATATAGGCTGCTCCCAGATCTCCGCTGACGCAGATCAGTTGATTCTCTTTGGCTGTATTCCGATAGACGATATCCTGTTCATCGGCTTCTCCCAATACCGTGATGCTGATGCACATGCCGGTTTTAGAAGAAGTCGTATCGCCTCCGACCAGGTCGATCCCGTACTTTTCACAGGCCAGATATAGGCCGGCATAAAACTCTTCCAGCCCTTCGACAGAAAAATGGTTCGAGACAGCGAGGGAGAGCGTGATCTGTTTCGGAATGCCGTTCATCGCATAGATATCGCTGGCATTGACGGATACCGATTTATATCCCAAATGTTTAAGGGGGGTATAAGTCAGATCGAAATGAATACCTTGGATCAGCATGTCTGTACTGACGAGGATTTTTTTATTGCCATAATCCAGGACGGCTGCGTCGTCTCCAATCCCTTTCAGGGTAGAGGGATTCTGTAATCGAATCGTTTTTGTCAGGTGGTCGATCAAACCAAATTCTCCTAATGTAGAAAGTTCTGTATAATTGGACATGGTAAAATTGAACGTATGTTTGTTGATGATCTGTTTATACGGGCAAAGATAATGCAAACCGGGAGCAGAATCTTCAAGCTTGCTTGAAAGTTATGCCGAGGTACAGCTTATCTTCTGCAAAAATAGTGTAAATTAACAGACAGATCAACCATCCTCCGGATTTTATTCTACGGTCGGACAGACTTTTTTAACTTTTGGTTCTTTGACTCTGGATGTGTGTTAAATAAATTTCTTACTTTTGTGATTATAATCGTAAGATTGGCTTTGAATTTAGGTTCAGGTTGCAATTTTCAAGTTTCAATAGGTTTTATGGACAATATTATAGAAGAAGTTACCGGAAGTGAATATAAGTATGGGTTTGTGACGAATGTCGAAACCGATACGATAGGTAAAGGTTTGAACGAAGAGGTGATCCGGATCATATCCGCCAAGAAGGAGGAACCGGATTGGATGCTGGAATTTCGGTTGAAAGCTTACCGGCATTGGTTGACGATGAAGATGCCCCGTTGGGCTCAACTGGATATTCCTGAGATCAATTATCAGAATATCGTATATTATGCAGCTCCGAAACAGAAGGAGACGAAGAGTTGGGAAGAGGTCGATCCGGAATTGAAGGCTACTTTCGATAAGCTGGGGATTCCTTTGAGCGAACAAATGGCCCTGTCCGGAGTGGCGGTCGATGCTGTGATGGACAGTGTTTCTGTAAAGACTACCTTTAAAGATACGCTGGCTGAACGCGGAGTGATCTTCTGTTCTTTTTCAGAAGCGGTAAAAAATCATCCCGATTTAGTACGGAAATATTTAGGGACTGTCGTGCCTTATCATGATAATTATTTTGCTGCTTTGAATTCGGCCGTATTCAGCGATGGTTCGTTTGTCTATATTCCTAAAGGGGTACGTTGTCCGATGGAATTGTCTACTTATTTCCGGATTAATGCCCGGAATACAGGACAGTTCGAACGTACACTGATTGTTGCTGAAGATGAGGCTTATGTGAGTTATCTGGAAGGTTGTACCGCTCCTCAACGCGATGAAAATCAGTTGCATGCAGCGATTGTGGAAATCGTTGTCGAGAAAAATGCAGAAGTGAAATACAGTACGGTACAGAATTGGTATCCCGGGGATAAGGACGGGAAAGGCGGAATTTATAATTTCGTTACTAAAAGAGGAATTTGCCGGGGCGAAAATGCCCGTTTGATCTGGGCTCAGGTAGAAACCGGTTCGGCTATTACCTGGAAATATCCCAGCACTATTTTAAAAGGAGATGGCTCGGTAAGTGAGTTTTATTCTGTAGCGGTTACCAATAATTATCAGCAGGCGGATACCGGTACAAAGATGATTCATATCGGTAACAATACCCGTAGCCGGATCGTTTCTAAAGGTATCTCCGCCGGGTTCAGCAGTAACTCTTACCGGGGAAAAGTAAAAGTGGTGAAGAGCTGCCAAAATGCCCGTAATTATTCTCAGTGCGATTCTTTATTGCTGGGGGACAAATGTGGGGCACATACGTTCCCTTACCTGGAAATCGAGAATTCGACGGCTCAGGTAGAACATGAGGCGACAACCTCTAAAATCGGCGAAGACCAGATTTTTTATTGCAACCAGCGGGGAATTTCGACCGAGGATGCTGTGGGCTTGATTATCAAAGGTTATGCCGGTGATGTCCTCAATAAAATGCCGATGGAGTTTGCGGTGGAAGCACAAAAGCTGTTGCAGATCAGTTTGGAGGGAAGTGTGGGGTAAAAAAGCTAAAAAGCAAAAAGCTAAAGGCTGGAGCCTAAAAAGGAGAAGGTAACAAGTAAAAGGGAGAAGAATAAAAAAAGTAAATTCATTCTGAAAGAAGTGAGATTATGTTAAAGATAAAAAACTTACATGCCTCGGTAGATGGCAAAGAAATATTGAAAGGCATTGATTTGGAAATCAAAGCCGGAGAAGTTCATGCAATCATGGGACCGAACGGTGCCGGAAAGAGTACGCTTTCTGCTGTGCTTACCGGTCGTGAACGTTTTGAGGTTACCCAGGGAGAAGTGGAATTCAATGGTAAAAATCTGCTGGAGATGCCGGCAGAAGACCGGGCCCGGGAAGGAATTTTCCTTAGTTTTCAGTATCCGGTAGAAATTCCGGGAGTGAGTACGGTGAATTTTTTGAAGACGGCAGTAAACGAGATTCGTAAATACCATGGACAGCCTCCTTATCCGGCCGGGGATTTCTTAAAGATGATCCGCCAGAAAATGGAATTGGTCGGGATCGACAATAAGTTGCTGAACCGTTCCCTGAATGAAGGTTTTTCCGGGGGAGAAAAGAAGAAAAACGAAATCTTTCAGATGGCGGTTCTCGAACCGAAATTAGCTATTCTGGATGAAACGGATTCCGGTTTGGATATCGATGCGTTACGAACGGTGGCCAATGGCGTGAACAAACTGAAAAAGCCGGAGAATGCCACGATTGTCATTACCCACTACCAGCGTTTGCTGGACTATATCGTACCCGATGTGGTACATGTATTGTATGACGGCCGTATTGTGAAAACCGCCGGCAAAGAGCTGGTAGCCGAACTGGAAGAGAAGGGATATGATTGGATCAAGGAAGAAGTAAAAGGTAAGTAGTCGGATATGAACGATTTTGAAAAAATAAATACCGATTTGGCAACTTTGTTCAGAGAAGGCCGGGCCCTGCTCGATGCAGGAAACAGCGCGGTAATGAACGGTTGCCGGGAGGAAGCATTCCGTAAATTTGTCGATTTGGGAGGAATCCCGAATAAACAGGAAGATTATATTTATCTGAATCTGCTGCCCTTATTCGGCAAAGATTATAACGTCGTGTTGAAATATATCCGGCAGGAGGTGGATATGAACGAAACTTTCCGCTGTGCTGTTACGGATTTGGTTACCACTCCCGTATTGACCGTGAACGGTTGGTGGTTCGATGGGAATCCGGCAGCCGAAATACCGGAGGAAGTGGTTATCTGTGGTTTGCAGGAAGCGAGTGTGAAATACCCTGATCTGTTTGCTAAACATTATAACCACTATGCGCCTGTCGCTCACCGGGATGGCTTAGTGGCGCTGAATACGGCATTTGCACAGGACGGTGTATTTGTTTATGTCCCTGACGATGTCGTTTTAGAACGCCCTTTGCAGATTATCAATCTCTTAAGGGCGAAGGCCGATCTGATGGGATTCCAACGTAACCTGATCGTACTGGGGAAAAATGCCAGAGCGACTGTACTGGTTTGCGATCACACGCTTTCAGAGCATGATTTTTTAATCAACAATACGACCGAAGTATATTTGGGCCCCAATGCCCATATGGAATATTATCAGGTACAGAATCAACATCTCAGGGCTTCCCAGATCAATTCTTTATTTGTCTCAGAACACCGTAATTCCACTTTTGAAAGTAATCTGGTGACCTTATACGGGGGTACTATCCGGAACAATATGTATGTCGCTTTGAATGAAGAAGGGGGAGAATGTCATTTGTACGGGATGTATATCCAGGATAAAAAACAGATTGTCGACAACTTTTCTTACATCGATCATATTGCTCCGCATTGTACGAGTAACGAACATTTCAAGGGTGTTCTGGATGATGCTGCACTGGCAAATTTCAGCGGATGTATCCGTGTGCGGCCGGATGCACAGAAGACCGAAGCTTATCAGGCCAATAACAACTTATTGCTGACAGATACCGCCCGGATAAATGCCAAACCCCAGCTGATCATCGATGCCGATGATGTGAAATGTAGCCATGGAGCGACGGTCGGACAGATCGATGAAGAAGCTATGTTCTATCTGCGTTCACGGGGAATCAGTCCGGAAGAAGCCCGGATGATGATGATGTTCGGGTTTGCTCACGACATTATCCGGCGGGTAAAACTCGAACCCCTGCGGGTGAAAATCGATGATTTGATTGATAAGCGGCTGAGGGGTGAATTATCGAAATGTTATAATTGCATTATGCAATGTAAAAAATAATCGGATATGTTCGACGTTGCAAAAGTCCGGAAAGATTTCCCGATATTGGAAGAACAGGTATACGGAAAACGCTTGGTATACCTGGATAATGGGGCGACGACTCAGCGGCCGTTGCAAGTCATTGAAAAAATGAACGAATATTACCTGAAGTACAACTCGAATGTACATCGGGGAGTCCATTTTTTGAGTAATAAATGTACCGATGCCAATGAGGAAGCCCGCGAAATTGTCCGGAAATTCATTCATGCCGGTTCGGATAAAGAAATTATTTTTACCCGGGGTACCACGGAAAGCATCAACCTGGTGGCTTTTTCTTTCGGAGAAGCTTTTATCCGGGAAGGTGACGAAATCCTGGTAACTGAAATGGAGCATCATGCCAATATTGTTCCCTGGCAGATGCTCTGTGAACGGAAAGGAGCGGTATTGAAAGTACTTCCGTTTAACGATAAAGGGGAGCTTGATCTGTCACAACTGGATACTTTATTGACTCCGCGGGTGAAATTAGTTGGAGTCGCTTACGTTTCGAATGTGTTGGGGACGGTAAATCCGGTAAAAGAGCTGATCGGCCGGGCTCATCGGATCGGTGCAAAAGTGTTGGTCGACGGCGCACAAGCTGTTCAGCATATACCGATAGATGTGCAGGCGCTCGACTGTGATTTTTTTGTATTTTCAGGACATAAGTTATATGGTCCTACAGGAGTCGGAGTGTTGTACGGTAAGGAGGATTTGCTGAATCGGATGCCTCCCTGGCAAGGTGGGGGAGAGATGATCAAAGAAGTACATTTCGAAAAGACGACTTATAACGAGCTTCCTTTTAAATTCGAAGCGGGAACTCCCGATTTTATCGGGGTGATCGGCTTGGGAGAAGCCATTCGTTATGTAGAATCCCTCGGTTTGCCAGAGATCGCTGTTTACGAACAGCAGTTGTTGGACTATGCGATGGAGCGGATGCGGCAGGTTCCTGCTATGCGGATTTTTGGCGAAGCTATACGGAAATCTTCCGTCCTGTCTTTTGCATTGGGAGAAATACATCATTCCGATACAGGCATATTGTTAGATAAAATGGGGATCGCTGTTCGTACGGGACAGCTCTGTGCCGAACCGGTCATGCAACATTATGGGGTAACGGGTATGGTAAGGGCTTCGATCGGTATGTACAATACCTCTGAAGAAATCGATCTGTTTTGCGAAGGATTACACCGGGTGGCTAAAATGTTTAAGTTGGCCTGATATTTATATTTTTGTAAAGGATAGGATAAAAATTGATAAAAATGACAATCGAGGAAAAAGAACAGGAAATTATAGATGAATTTTCTATATATGATGATTGGATGGATAAATATGCTTATCTGATCGAGTTGGGATCGGGTCTGGAAGGGATGGATGAAGCACATAAGACCGAAGAAAATCTGATTAAGGGATGTCAGTCGAGGGTGTGGTTTCATGCCGATATGCAGGATGGCCTTTTGTATTTTACAGCTGACAGCGATGCAATTATCACCAAAGGCATCGCCGGATTGTTGATCCGGGTCTTTTCCGGACAGAAGCCGGCGGATATCGCTAAAGCCGACCTGCATTTTATCGATGAGATCGGATTGACCCAGCATTTGTCGCCTACCCGTTCCAATGGTCTGCTTGCGATGGTGAAACAGATCAAATTCTATGCAATTGCTGCTGAGGCAGCTTCGCAAAATACGAAGTAAGAAATTTTAAACGATTAAAGACGGATGGATATGACTGCCAGTATAACAAGGGATCTGATTATTGAGAAATTGAGCACGGTTTATGATCCGGAGATTCCGGTGAATATCTGGGAATTGGGGTTGATATACGATATAGAATTTCCAAAGCCTTCCGAAGTGATCATTCACATGACCCTCACGGCTCCCGGATGCCCGATCGCCGATGAGATCGTGCAGCAAGTGCATGATGTGGTAATGGAAGTCGAAGGTATAGAAAGTGCTACCGTAAACCTGGTTTTCGAGCCCGCATGGACGCCCGACCGGATGAGCGATGTGGCTAAGCTGGAGTTGGGATACGATATTTGAAGCGGAAAAAGAAGGAGCGGAAAAGAAGATTAAAATTTATAAAATATAATTGGGAGGATTTATTGAATATCTTGTTTATTTAACATACATTTACATCGTCAAATCTGTGATTAATTGGTGATTGAAATTATTAGAAGTGTATGAAGCGTATTTTGTTGATTGCGTGGGCAATCCTTTCATTAGGTAGTGTTGTTAAAGCTCAGGATGGGAACAATACATCTTATTTCTTATCAAATCTTCCGCAGCAATTTCGGTTAAATCCTGCTTATCAGCCGGAGTATAAAGTCTTTATCGGTCTGCCGGGGCTCAGTGGCGTTTCCGTGAATTATCTGAACTCTTCGTTTACCGTCGAGGACCTGTTGTTCAAACGGGACGATTCGGTTTATATGGATGTGAATAAGTTTTATAAATCATTGCATAAACGGAATTACATCGCTTTTAATAATGAAAATTCTATTCTTTCCATCGGTGTGAAAGCTAAAAGTTGGTACGGGACTTTGGATATCACTCAGAAAAATGATTTCTTATTTCGTTATAACAAGGATTTGTTCACTTTCCTGAAATATGGTAATACGGACCATCCCTCTATGGATTTCGGGAAGCTGGGGGTCAATCTGAATTCCTATATCGAAGTGGCTTTAGGTTTGTCGAAACAGGTGAACAGTAAGCTTACCGTCGGAGGACGTTTGAAATATCTTGCAGGTATTGCGAATGCTCATATGACGGATTCTGAATTGGATGTGGTGACTGAGAAAGATGGAACGATGAAAATACATTCCCGGCAGAATATCAGGATCACCGCTCCGGTGAATATTCGTAACGAACAGACAGGTTTGCCGTTCGAACCCAACAAGCCGATCGATTGGGACGATTTCGACTTCAATACCGACGACATCGGGGTTGCGGATTTTCTGAATACTAAAAATCCCGGTTTTGCTATCGATTTGGGAGGTGAATATCAATTCAACGATAAAATTAAATTGTTCGCCAGTTTGACGGATTTGGGTTTTATTCATTGGGGAAATAAGGATTTTCGGTATAATTTTTATCAGGATGCCCGGTTTACCTGGGAAGGGGCCGATATTTCCAATAGTGTGAATAAAGACAATGTGGGATATATTTCTATCGATAGTGCTTTCACGAAGTTGACAGACCAATTGAAAGATAGTTTGCAGCTGAGAAGCAGAGGTAAAGCTTATACTACGATGGTGAGCCCGAAATTGTATTTAGGAGCTACCTATCAGTTGAACCGTACCTTTTATGTCGGAGGGTTGTTCCGGGCTTCATTAGTTGATAAAATGTTTATTCCTTCGCTGACTGCTTCGGTGAACGGACGCTTGATGCGTAATGTCAGTGCTTCGGTTTCATATAGCATTACCCGGGGGAGTTATGTGAATCTCGGTGCCGGTCTGACCGCAAAACTCGGCCCGTTCCAGCTTTATCTGGAAACCGACAACTTATTGGCTTGCAATTATACCAATACACAGTCCGCTAATGCCCGTTTCGGGATAAATTTACTGTTCGGACATAAAGACCACAAGAAAAAGAAAAAAGCAGCCGAAGAAGAACCGCTGGAAGTGATGATTGCACCTGTTCCGGTGAAAAAAGACACTGTCTATAAAGAGGTGGCTCCTGAGGTCGATCCGGTGGCTCCTATAAAAGAGGAGAAAGTAGTCGATACCGAAAGTGATTCAATCAGGGCTTATTATGTGATTGTCGGGAGTTTCAAGAGTAAACAAAGAGCGGAAAATTTGAGAAAACGCTTGGTATTTATGGGATTTAAAGAAAGTGCTATCCTGAGGAACGAAAATGGCATGTACCGGGTGACTACCGCCCCTTTCAATACCCACACCGATTGTTGGAATGAAGTATTCCTGATCAGGAAGAAGTATCCGCAATTTGCCGATGCCTGGGGATTGGCGGTGAGATAATAGAAATATGAGTCGATATGAACGTGAAAGAATGGGTTCAGCAGGTGATTAAACCAGCTGAAATAGAAAAATATCTGGTAAACGGAAAAGACTTTATCGATGAAAAATCGATTTTCGGCAATCTTGAAAAATACCGTCAGCCGGATAAACAGCAAGTGCGGGATATTTTACAGAAATCTCTGGATATAAAGTTATTATCTCCGGAAGAAACAGCTGTATTGTTGAATGTAGAAGATCCGGGACTGTTGGAAGAAATGCGTGAAGCCGCATTGCAGGTAAAAAAGAAAGTATATGACAACCGGATCGTCTTTTTCGCTCCGTTATATTGTTCCAACCTCTGCGTAAATAGTTGTGTCTATTGTGGGTTCCGAAGTGATAACTGTGCTGAAAAACGGCATGTATTGACTATGGAAGAGGTGAGACGGGAGACGGAGGCTGTGATCGACGAAGGACATAAACGTTTGATTGCCGTATATGGTGAGCATCCCCAAAGTGATGCCGACTATATTGCCGATAGTATGGCGACGATTTATGCAACCAAACGGGTGACTCCTACCGGGAGTGGCTTTAATAATATCCGTCGCATCAATATCAATGCGGCGCCGATGAGTATAGAGAATCTGCGGAAACTATGGCGTGCCGGAATCGGGACCTATCAGGTGTTCCAGGAAACTTATCATCCGGGACGTTATGCCGAGTTGCATCCGGCCAATACGATTAAAGGAAATTTCCGTTGGCGTTTGTACGCAATGCATCGTGCAATGGATGCAGGGATAGACGATGTGGCTATCGGGGCTCTGTTCGGTTTGTACGACTGGCGTTTTGAGGTGATGGGGTTGGTTCATCATGCTCACGACTTGGAAAGACAGTTCGGTATCGGGCCGCACACCATTTCCTTTCCGCGTATGCAGCCTGCTTTGGGATCGTTTGTGAGCGAAAATTCGCCTTATCTGGTCAGGGACGATGCTTTCCGCCGGCTGGTGACGGTGTTGCGTCTGGCCGTGCCTTATACAGGCTTGATTGTCACGGCCCGGGAGCGTGCTGAATTACGGCGTGAAATTATCAATTATGGTTGCACACAGACGGATGCTTCTTCGAAAATCGGAATCGGAGCCTATTCCGAGAAAAAGGTGCAGGAAGAAAATCCCGATAAGGTTCAGTTTATGCTAGGCGACGAACGCAGTTTGGACGAAGTGATCCGCGAGTTGGCCGGAGACGGTTACATCACTTCTTTCTGTACTGCCGGCTACCGTTGCGGACGTACCGGGGATAAGATCATGAACTTGCTGGAAAAAGGAGTGGAAGGTAAATTCTGTAAGCTGAATGCCGTACTGACTTTCCGTGAATACCTGAATGATTATGCTTCGGCAGAAACCCGTCGGATCGGCGAGCAACTGATCGAAAAAGAGCTGCGGGAAATCGAGGGAATGTCTTTCTTTACAGATAAGAAATTATTGCCGACTTTCCTGAATTATTATAAGCGAATTGCTTCCGGGGAACGGGATTTGTATATGTGATCGGGGCGGAGAGTCATTCTAATATTTTAGGTAAAGGAATAGTTTTCGCTTTATGAAATTCCGACTATTCCCCGGTATATGTTACTCTATCCCCGGGGTAAATTGGTGATGGGGATGGATACCGTCCTTCGGATCCGCTGCTGAAAAACAATTGGAAGAGATATTGTCATCTGCTTACTGAAAATTTGCAGACCTGAATAAACTATTTGCTGGAAGAGGCTATCCCCGTCTTCCAGTTTTTATTTTTGTTGGGATGTCATTCGTGTAATTTGGCAAATCGGATTATTTCTGTAATTTTGGCAAAATTGGATATCGTAAGTACGGAGAAAATGGAATGACAAAAGAGGAGGATCAAAAAATATGTGACTTATTACGTTCCCGGAATAAGAAGGGGCTGGACTTGTTGTTTCAGGTTTATTATACCTCTTTGGTTTTGTGGGCCAATACTTTTTTGAATAGTTTGCCGGCGGCAGAAGATCTGGTGCAGGAATTTTTTATAACTGTATGGAAAGATCGGTTTTATGAGAAATTCCAGGCACATCATCTTTCCTCTTTCCTGCGGATAGTCGTTAAAAATAGGGCACTCAATAAATTGGAAAAAAGAGATGTGTTGCAGTCGGTGACTGGACTGGAGCATATTGAATTGGCTTGGGAGGAATATAATGACCGGCACGATCGGATTGTCAGTGCTGTCCAGAAGGAAATTTTATTGTTACCTCCCCGGAGCCGGGAAATAATGCTTTTGGTATTTCAGCAGGGAATGAAGTATCAGGAAGTTGCGAAGCAGTTGAATATCTCTTTGTCTACGGTAAAAAATCTTGTCGCGAAGTCTGTCGAAAAATTGAGAGAGCGTTTAAATGATGAGGCTCTGATTTATTTTTTTTGTATTTTTCCAAAAAGACTGAAAAATAAATAGACTTTTTCTAATCTTTTCCTGTTATATATATGAAAAAAATATAGATATATGCAGGAAAATAATCCTAACAATGAAATTATTGATTTGATAATCCGTTCCTTACGGAAAGAACTGGATGTGGAAGAAGAAAAAATCCTACAGGATTGGCTGGAGGAAAAAACGGTTCATCGGGAAGAGTATAACCAATATGTCAGGAATTATTTTCATTTTAGATGGGCAGAGGAAGAACAGGCTATTCATCAGGAACAAGCCTGGAATAAGATTTTCAGTACACTGGAACGGAAAAAAAGGATGGGTTGGTATTATGGTGTGGCTGCTTCTATGGTATTGCTGGTTACCTTGGCTGTCACATTATTGTTAAAGAATGATAACGTATCGGTGGAACCACAATTGGCATACTCTTTTATTCCTCAGCATACTCAACCGCATTTGATATTAGCCGATGGAGAGGTGATTAGGCTGGATTCTGTAAAAAAAGCGGTTACAACAAAAGATGGTTCTGTCGTATATGGCAAGAACGGTACAGGAATTTATTATGATTCACTTCCAGCGAAAAACAATCGGGAAAGAATGTGGCACACTGTGGTGGTACCTCGGGGAGGAGAGTATTATATCTGCTTGAGTGATGGGTCGGAAGTATGGTTGAATTCGGAGACAAAAATCAGTTATCCGGTATATTTTACAGGCGATCTCCGGGAGATATCTCTGAGTGGAGAGGCTTATTTCAAAGTAGCTAAGGAAAATACACGTCCCTTTTGTGTCCGCTCCGGGGAATATTGCTTAAAAGTTTATGGTACGGAGTTCAACTTGAATACGTATGATGAAGAAAATATTGAAGCTGTATTGGTGAAAGGAAGTGTCGGTTTTCAGGCGAATGAAGCAGCTCCGGAAAAACGGTTGAAAGTAAATCAGTTGGGGGTAGCCAATAGTAAAGCCGGAACATCCGTAATTCAGGATGTGGATGTTACTTCATATATTGCCTGGAAAAATCATGATCTGATCTTTGTAAATGAAGAGTTGGAATCGATTATGAAAAAAGTATCCCGTTGGTATGATGTGAATATTATTTTTGAAGATGAAGTATCTAAAGCCGTTCGCTTTAATGGTAATATTCCCAAATATGCAGAATTAGAAAAATTATTATATGTGATGGAAAAAACCTCTGATGTCAGATTCCGGATTACGGATAAAACCATCCGAATCACTAAGAGGAAAAAATAAACAAACGGAAAGTCGGCAAACTCTCCGTTTGAAAACAAAGATAATGCTGATACATTATCCGATTATTAATTAAATCATTACAAATCTATGCAAAAAAAGTTGTTTTATTACCTTTTTTATCGGAAGAGGTATGTTAAATTCTTTCGAATCATGAGACTTTGTTTTTTGTTTGTTTTTTTGGGGATGCTTTCAGCTACCGCAAAAACCATTGCTCAGGAGCAGGTGATCAGTCTGAATTTAAAAAATGTCACTTACCTGGAGTTGTTTAACGAATTACACCGCCAAACCGGTGTTCGTTTTCTTTATTCTTCCGATCAGTTAGAAAATCTCTCCCGGATTGATGTGGTTGCTGACCGGAAAAAGATGAGGGAGGTTTTGGAAGATGCTTTGAAAGAAACTTCTCTGACTTGTGTTTTCGAAGAGGATATGGTGATGTTGAGGGAAAGACAACAGCAACAAGTCAGTGAGTTGGTTGTCAAAGGTTTGGTGACAGATACCAAAAAACAACCTTTACCGGGAGTGACGGTGATGATCAAAGGGACCAGTTTGGGTACTGTGACTGATGCGGAAGGACACTATGTTTTGACAATCCCGCAGAGAGACGAACTGGTTTTGGTATTTTCGTTTGTAGGGATGAATTCCCGGGAAGTCACTTACAAGGGGGAGAAAGAATTGAATGTGGAACTGGAAGAAAAGATCGCCGAGATGGACGAGGTGGTAGTGACCGGAATTTTTCAGAAGTCACAGGCTAGTTTTACCGGGTCGGCGACAACAGTTACCGCCAAGGAATTACAGCAATTCGGGAACCGGAATTTATTACAATCCCTGCATAATATCGATCCGTCGATTAATATTATCGAAAACAATGCCTTTGGTTCCAATCCGAATAGATTACCGGAGGTGCAAATCCGGGGAAATTCCAGTATTCCGAATGTAGATGAATTGAAAGATCAGACCCGGGTGGATTTGAATACTCCTTTGATTGTCCTGGATGGTTTTGAGACTACCTTGCAGAAATTGATCGATATCAATGAAAATGAAGTGGAGACACTGACTATTTTAAAAGATGCTTCGGCCACTGCTATTTATGGTTCGCGGGGAGCTAACGGGGTAATTGTCATAACGACCAAAAAACCGGCTATGGGACAGTTGCGGGTCTCTTATAAAGGGGATGTCAACATTGAGATACCTGATTTGACGGGATACGATCTGCTGGAGGCCCGTGAAAAACTGGAATTGGAAAAACGGGTGGGATTGTATTCGAAACCTTCCAATCCCGATCAGGATTGGAGGCTACAGCGTTATTACAGTTATTTGCTCGATGAAGTGAATAGCGAGGTGAATACCTATTGGTTGTCGAAGCCTTTGCAGACTTCAGTGGGACAGCGCCATGCCCTGAAAGTGGAAGGAGGGGATAAATCTTTCCGGTATTCGGCTTCTCTGCAATGGAATGATATCCGGGGAGTGATGAAGGAATCGTATCGGAAAACATTTAATGGTGCGATTCAACTTTCTTATTACTGGAAGAACCTGAAATTTTCCAATAATCTGATGATCAGTGCCGGAAAACGGCAGGAATCGCCTTATGGAGATTTCAGTGAATATGCTAAAATGAATCCATACTGGCGTACACATGACGAAAATGGAAAAATATTGAAACGCTTGGGTAATTCGGGAGAGAGCGATTATGCCTTCCGTTGGTCGCGTTTGCCTGTTAATCCATTGTATAATGCCACTTTGAATACTTATGACCGGGGAAATAATACAGACATAACCAACAATTTTATGTTGGAATGGAAGGTGTTGGAAACTCTGGATCTGCGTGGGCGTTTCGGGATTACAAAGAATACCGATGAAACCCGGGTTTTCAAACCGGCTGATCATACCGATTTTGCTGATTATTCGGAAGATGATATGTTTCGGAAGGGAACTTATGCTTATGGTATTTCCAATAGTTTCAGTTATGAAGGAAGTTTGAATCTTGCTTATCATCAGTCTTTTGGAAAACATTTGCTGGTGGCAGGTGTGGATGTGAATTTACGGGAAGGCCGCTCCAGGAGTTCCAGCTTTAAAGCAGAAGGGTTTACAAACGAAAATTTTGACGATATTTCCAGTGCCCTGCAATATGAGAAAAACGGTAAGCCTTCGGGGGCTGAATCGACCGTGCGTTCTGTCGGTTTTACGGGAAATGTCAACTATACTTACGACAATCGTTATTTTGCTGACTTGTCGGGAAGAATGGATGGTTCATCGCAATTCGGTAGCAACAAGCGTTTCGCTCCTTTCTGGGCGGTTGGGATCGGTTGGAATATGCACAACGAGTCGTTCCTGAAAGAAGTTTCCTGGGTCAATATGCTGAAGTTACGTTTTTCTGTCGGAACTTCCGGTTCCCAGCATTTCAATGCATATCAGGCAATTCAGACTTACCGTTATTTCCTGGATGATAAATATTATGCGTGGAACGGGAGTTCTTTGATTGCCATGGGAAATCCTGACCTGAAATGGCAGCAAAAACGGGATTATAATATCGGTTTGGATGTGAAGTTGTGGGATAACCGCATTACGATCGGAGGGGATTTCTATATCGCTAAGACCAATGACCTGATTTCGACCCTGACTTTACCGGCAGCCAACGGTTTTACAACTTACATTGAAAATATCGGTTCTCTGAAAAATACTGGTTATGAATTGCGTCTGAGTGCTTATGTGCTCCGGAAAGACCAGATGAGCTGGTCGGTTTCGTTGGCAGGTATACATAATAAGAATAAAATTGTGGAGGTTTCGCAAGCTTTGCTGGATGCTCAGAATGCAATAGAGTCCGAGGATCTGGTTAATCCGAATGTACAGTTTCGCCCTGGTTACTCAAGCAATACGATCTGGACAGTCCGGTCGGCGGGTATTGATCCGGGAACCGGAAAAGAAGTGTTTATCAGCCGGGATGGCAACCGCACTTACAATTGGAGTGCTTCCGATATAGTGGCCACGGGAGTGAGTGATCCCAAATTAGAAGGAAATATATCCAGCATGTTCCGCTATAAAGGCCTGTCGTTGAATGTCTCCTTCGGATATCGTTTTGGAGGGCAGATATACAATAGTACACTGGCTAATAAAGTGGAAGTATCTAAAACAGCTATCGGTTGGAATGTGGATGCCCGGGTATTTCATGACCGCTGGAAAAATATCGGTGACCAGGCTTCGTTCAAGGGACTGGACGATTTTACACCCACAAATAAGACTTCCCGGTTTGTACAGGACGAAACTACTTTCAGGTGTCAGAATATGACCCTGCAATATGAATTGAAATCCCAGGCACTGAATAAACTTTTGGGAATAGATTACTGCCTGTTCTCCGCCAGTACTTCGGATTTGTTTTATATCTCGACGGTGAAACGGGAACGGGGGACATCCTATCCTTTTTCAAGGCAGTTTAGCCTGGGGGTAAATGTCGTATTTTAGGTATTGTAACTTTGGATGTTAATTATAATAGTTTATTTGTTATGAAAAATAGAAATATAGGATTAATAGGAATCTGCTTGTTTGCCTTTTGTTCCTGCGACAGTTGGTTATCGGTTTCTCCTTCGAATGAGATGCCTGTGGAGGATCAGTTTGGTTCGGAACAGGGAGTGAAGGATGCATTGGCCGGGGCCTATGTCTTGGTCAAGGATCAGAATTTATACGGGAAAGCCCTTAGCTTTGGATACATTGAGAATATGGCATCATTGTGGGATGCTGCAGTAGCTTCCGTTGAGGAGTCATTGACATTGCATGAATACGATAAGGTGACGGGGGCGGTAGATAATCTCTATGGGAAAATGTATAATGCTATTGCAAATGTCAACAATATCCTGGATCATATCCATGCAGATAATGGGGTTTTGCTTACTCCGGGTATGTACGAGATCATCCGGGGAGAATGTCTGGCGTTACGGGCTTTTTTGCATTTCGACCTGATGCGCTTGTTTGGTCCTGTTCCGGCCGACTTAGAAGCCGGGGGGGCGAGGTTGCCCTATGTCAGAGTGGTATCGAAGGAGATCAAACTTCCGGTTTCTTATGATGAATACAAGGATTTTTTGTTGAAGGATTTGAGGGATGCGGCAGCCCTGTTGAAGGAGTATGATCCTATCGTGGTGGAAGGTTCGGTGACAGATGAGTTCCTGGTCAGGAGAACTTGCCGGATGAATTATTATGCCGTAAAAGCTTTGCAGGCCCGTGCATTCCTTTGGTATGGCGAAAAAGAAAATGCTTATGCGGCAGCTATGGAAGTGATTGAGGCTAAAAATAGTGACGGATCAAAGAAATTTGATATTGAGGCTATCAAGACCGCTTTCCCCGGTCAGGATTTTATAATTTATCCGGAACAGATTTTCGGATTGTATGATCACCAGTTGGATGACAAATATTCATCTTTTTTTCAAACAGGAATTTTATATAAAGGGACCTCTTCACAGGAGATCATGAAAAACCTGTACGGGAATACAGGTAAAGATTTCCGGGAACTGTATTTGTGGGAACTACAGCGTCTTGTGGACGGGGATCGTTATACGATAAAAAAATACAATGTTACTTTAGGGGTTAAACAAATTCCTTTGATCCGGCTGAGTGAGCTATATTTTATCGCTATAGAAAGCGGCAGTGCAGAACAAGCCCAAAAGCTGTGGGACGAGTACAGGGATTCCAGGGTATTGGACAGAAAGGACCTTCCAACTGATCCTAAGCAATTGCAACAGGAGATCTTGACGGAATTCCGGAAAGAATTTTATGCCGAAGGACAATTATTCTATCTGTATAAACGCTATAATTCTCCTCGTGAAGATATTCTTTTTGCCAATTCCCGTTTAGTGGTTAATTACATATTACCATTGCCCAAAACGGAGTTGAAATGAGAAACAGGTTGTTAAAGGTTTGAATCTAATTGAAAATAGGATGAAAAAGATAATCATATTAGCTGCAATGATCGGGATCTTCTGGGGATGTGATCGGGATGAATATATGGTCTATGAGGATGATGCCCGTTTGCAATTCGGTCCTACACCGGATAAGATATATACCCAACAGTCGGAATGGGAAGATACGGTAAAGACTTTTTCGTTTTTGTCGGTAGATGCTGATAAAATGCTGGATACCGTTTATTTTGATATTTACAGTATTGGTGTTGTCAGTACGGTTGAGCGTCGTTATGAACTTGAGCAGGTGGTGATTGATAGTGCGGATAATGCAGAGCCTGGCGTACATTATAAGGCTTTTGACGATCCGGAGGTCAGCGGAATGTATGTGATTCCTGCCCATAGTGCCCATGCTGTGGTACCGGTGGTGGTGATGCGCGATACCTCATTGGACAGCCGGGAATACGTCCTGAAATTCAGGATTAAGGAAAATGAAAATTTCAAGTTGGGTGATCGTGGCAAACAATGGCGTAAACTTTACTTGTCGGATGTTTTGCTGCGGCCTACCAGGTGGAGTGACGGTTATTTCGGAACTTATAGCAAAGTGAAACATCGGTTTATGATGGAGCAGACCGGATTGAAATGGGACGATGAGTACCTGGAGATAGTACTGAGTGATGTTTCCATGGGGTACTATTGGCAGGGAAAATTCCGGGAATTATTGTATGCCTATAATCATGATCCGGAGAATAAGGATGTGCCCTTAAAAGATGAAAATGGATGGGAAGTGAAATTTTAAAATAGCAAGATCATGAAAAATAAGATAATAATCGGTTTAATACTTGTCATAGGGGTATTTTTAACCTCCTGTTTTGAAGATCTGGGTAATTATGATTATACATCCAATGAGGTAATTACCATCGGAGGAGATATAAAGAAAGATTATTCAGTCGTGCAGTTTACCAGTAAACTGACTATCCGTCCGGAAGTAAGTTCCAATATACCCGGAGCGGAGTTTGAATATGCTTATTGGGTATATGATAAGGATCAGGGATCACAAGTTCCCGACACCCTTTTGGTTGGAAAGAAAGATCTGGAAGAGTATGTGGTGGGATTGCCTTCTAAAACTTACAAGCTGATCTTTCAGGCTAAAAATGTAAAAACAGGAATTCAGGGATTCTGGGAGGCAACTTTGAATGTGACGACCACTTCTAATCACGGTTGGTATATATTAAAAAGCGAAGATGGGAAATGTGATATGGACTACTATAATATGGCCGGAGAGAAGGCGGAAAATGTACTGTTGGCTTCCTGTGGCAGACAGTTGGAGGGAGATCAGGCAGAACGGATAACAGTGGGTACAAACTATGCCGATCCGGAAGATCTGGATCCGAAGACGAATACTTTCCGGAAAACCACGGTCCTTTTTCCGGTGAGTAACCGGGATGCCAAGGCGGTGAGGTTATCCACCGGAAAGATTATCAATGATTTTCCGGAAATGTTTCAGGAAGAACCGGCGGAACCTTATGCGCCGGGAATGGCTTTTGCTACCGGTATGGCACAATTTATCCTGAATCAGGGAAAGGTGTATTATTTCTGGCCCTATACCTCTGCTTTGAGTAAATTCTCTGTGGAATTGGCCCGGAATGAGACTTTTGATCCGTACCGGATATCAAAATACATGATGTACGCTACCCCTAATCCGATCGGGTTTGATGAAGTCAGTACTTCTTTTGTTGCCATTCCCGGAAATGGAACAACATTGATATCTATGACAGATATGCCGGGTACTGAATTAAGTGCCAATCATACGCAGATGAATCTGTTGTGGGCAGGCAGTAAGGGTTTATATGATATAGAGCATTATGCGGTCATGCAGGAACAACAGGATCCGTCCCGGAAATTTATTGCTTATATTACTTGCCTTGGGAATAGTATGACAATTAAGCGGGATAATCTGGAATCGACAGATCCGGCTTATGGGGCTTCGTTGTTCACTTTGAATCATTCATCTTCACAAATCTTGTATTTTGTAAATGGGCATGAGTTGTGGTCCCGGAGTATTGCTGCAGTGCCTGGAGTGAATTCCAAACTGGAGGTGGTACTTCCGGAAGGAGAGATTGTTTTTATCAAACATATGCCCTATAGTGTTTATGGTAAACCGGAAGAATCGTTTGATTACCTGTTGATCGGAGCTGTAAAGGACGGTAATTATGAGGTGGTCGGGTATACGTTGGATGCAGCAGGCCGTCCCGCCGATCCGGAGCCTGCCTTGCATTTTGCAGGAAAGGGTAAAGTGGGTGATGTCACTTTTGTATTTCCCAGTGTATCGGGTACAACATTCGTACCTTCTTACTGATAGGATTTTAACACTTAATTCAAAAAATGAATCATGAAAAATCAATTTTTTACAATAATGGTTTGCCTCTTGATGTGTACTTTGGGTGTGAATGGACAGAAAAAGCAGGCAGCCGGAGTCAATTTCGAGAAGAATTATGCTGAGGCTTTGGCCAAAGTAGGAAAAAGCAAACAAAAACAGGGTCTGGTTTTTGTATATTGTTATCAGGAAGGTAATTCTGCCTGTGCCAAGATGGGGAATCTGGTATTGAAAAGCCGACAGGTGGGTGATTTTATCAACCAGCACTTTGTGAGTACCCGGATAGATGTCGGACAGGCTGGAAATGAAGAATTTGTGAAACGTTATCCCATGTCTGTATTACCTGCCTTTTTTGTTTTGGATAAGACGGGAGAAGAAATCGGACGTTTCTGCGGGTCTGCCGATCCGGAGGTTTTTCTGGAAAAATTGCATTATGCTATGGATCCGGCCAATTCGGTGAAAGCGAAATTGGAAGCTTTTAACCGGGATAAAACAACTGCCCGGGGACGCGAATGCATGGAAGCTTATTATCGGGCTGGGAGAATAAAGGAAATGGCAGAGTTTGTTGAAAGTATTTTTTATGCCTATCCTCCGGAAGAAAGGTATTCTGTTGAAATGTGGAAGTATGTGGCACCTGCATTAATGAACACCACTTCTAAAGTTTTTGCTGTTTTTCTGTCAGAAAAGTATATCGCTAATCAATATCTGGGGAAATCAGTCGTAGACGAAGCTTTGGCTAAATCGATACGTCAGTATGCCTTTTGGTATGTTGCCGGAAAATTGAAAGATAAACCCGAAGATGCTTTAGCGTTGATCAGCCGTCTGGCCCTGATCGACGATCAGAATCTGGCGTCCCATTATATTTGTGTTGCCAGCCAATTATATACTCAAAAGCCTTTTAGTCATGATAAGGTGTACGGTTATATTCTGAACTATCTTTCTGCCGAAAAGGTGTGTGCTTTGGAAGCAGAGGACAGGGAATTTGTGGAACATTTCCTGATGAACATAGAGGGGATGCCGCAGCAGTTGATCGAGCGCTATCAGAAAGACCGGGAAGCTTATTTCAAAAAGCAGTTGGAACAGGGTGTTTCCAAATGAAAATTTTGCCGGTAGGTTTTCTTTAATCGGAAAAGATAAAGATGATGAGAAATTTTTATTGCCGGCTTTGGTTGGCGGGGCTGATTGTTTCAGCCCTGCAGACTCAGGCAATGGGGATAGACATGTCCGTGTACGGGCCTGACACTGTGGTTAACAAACAGTCCGATAAACTGTTTGCTAAGGGGATGCTGAGTCCATTCTGCCGGGAAGGAAGGTATTATTGGCGGATTCCGGATTCGTTGCTGGATCGCGACTGGTTGTTGGTGTGCCGTATTGAAGCTGCTGCTGCGGGCAACCGTAGCCGTAATGACGGGTATGCAGGTGATCAGGTGAATACGGCTTTATATCGTTTTGAAAAGAAAAACGACAAGCAGTTGTATTTACGGAGAATGGTGCTGAATGAACGGGCTGACACGTCCGGCGTTATTTTCCCGGCTTACCGCAAATCTAATGTACAGGGGATCGTAATGGCTTTTGACGTGAGGGCTTATGCGAATGAAGAGTATGAAATTGATGTCACAGATTGGCTGCAATCGGATACTGATTTGTTGTATTTTTCGGCTACAGCAAGGGGGGTATTGCGCTTAGGCGGGCAACAGAGAGACAAATCGGAGGTTTTATCAGTCAGGGCTTATGACCGGAATGTAGAAATCCGGACACAGAAAACCTATGCTTTACAGGGAGGTTTGGGGATGGCGACCTATCTGTTACATACCTCTCTGTTACTGTTACCGGAACGGGCAATGATCCCTCGTTTACAGGATGAGCGGATTGGTTATTTTACGCTGGATTATCAGGATTTTGACGTTAATCCGTATGCGGTACAAAGGACCCGGGTCATCAATCGCTGGCGTTTGGAACCAGCTCCCGGGGATCGGGAACGTTATTTCCGGGGGGAGTTAGTAGAGCCGCTACAGCCGATAGTTTTTTATATTGATCCGGCTGTCCCGCGGCAATGGGTGAAATATATGATTCAGGGAGTAAACGCCTGGCAAGCGGCATTCGAGAAAGCAGGATTCAAAAATGCCATTTATGCCCGTGAGGCCCCTGCTCCGGAGGAAGATCCGGAATGGTCGGCAGAAGATGGCCGTTACTCTGTGATTGATTACAAGGCATCCGATGTAGCTAATGCATTCGGTAAAATCCTGTGTGATCCGCGTTCCGGAGAAATCATCCAGAGCCGGATTCATTTTCATCATTCCTTGTTGCAATTGCTCCAATCCTGGTATTTTGTACAAGGTGCTCCCCTGGATACGGCTGCCCGCAGTTTTCCGTTGGGAGAAGAACAGATGGGTAACATGATCCGGATGATCATTTCACATGAGGTAGGACATGCCATCGGGTTGACACATAATTTTGGAGGGACTTCCGGTTTTTCTGCCGATCAATTGAGAAATGCCGACTTTCTGAAAACGAACGGGCATACTACATCTATCATGGATTATACCCGTTTGAATTATGTGGTACAACCGGAGGATGGGATTGCTCCCGAATTACTGATACCCCGAATCGGGGTGTATGATGAGTGGGCGGTTGAATGGGGGTATCGTTTATATCCCGGGGTCAAGGACGCCCGGCAGGAAACTGCTTTGTTGGATAGGCTGGTGGTTGAAAAAAGTCAGGATCCCCGTTTACGCTTCGGACGGGAAGACACTCCGGCTGATCCCCGTTTCCAGGCGGAGGATTTAGGGAATGACCCTATGATTGCCAATCAGTTGGGAATAGCTAATCTGCAACTGGTGATGAAATATCTGAAAGAATGGACCGGAGGAAGGGTTGAGGAAATGGCACTACTCCATAAAGAAGTTTTCTATCAATATCGCAGGTATCTGGGACATGTCCTGAAATGGATCGGGGGTGTTTATGAAACACCTGCCGGCAAGAAGGTTAATGGAGTGTTGCGAAAACCTGTGGAGGGTATAAAACAGCAGGAGGCTTTTGATTTTATTGCCCGGAATTTTCTGACGGCTCCTCCGGAATGGCTTTTTTCTCCGGAAGTGATGGATGGCCTTCCGGAAAGTCCTGAAGTAAGTATGGAGATACTTTGCAATCAGGTTTTCGGGGAATTGCTGAATAAACAAAAGTTAATCCGGCTGTTGGACAGTGAAGGAGAGGAAAGTGCTTATACTGTTCCGGATTTGTTTACCGGTTTAGACCGGACAATCTGGAGAAACGGGAGTAAAAAAGAACAGTCATCCGTAACCCAAAGACTGATTGAGAAAACGTATGTGTCGGCTTTGTGCCGGTTATACCAGGAGAAAGATCTGAAAAATAACGGGGATTTGAATGCAGTCCTGCTGGCTCAGTTGAAGCGGGTACAGCAGTTGATTGCCCGCAAACGAAGTTCAGCAAGTCCATTGCAAATAGCACACCGGGCTTATATGCAGGCCATGGTTATAAAAGCACTTAATAGTTAAAATTTGACGTATGAGAAAGATAAATTTGTTTTTTTTGTTTTTGTGGCTGGGGGCCTTGTGTTCCTGTCAAAAAGACGAGGTGGCTACGGATGCAATGTTGTCAGTATCACCTGCCCGGTTCAACCTTTTGTTTTACGATACGGTGTTACAGATTACAGTGGCGGCTAACGTTGATTATGAGGTTGTTCCTGAAAGAAAAGTAGCCTGGCTGACGGAACTTCCTGTCATCCGGGAAGGTGAAAACAGGATACACAGTTTTCGGGTAGAGGCTAATGAAGAAGGAGTCGATCGTAGTTTGAATATCCGTTTCCGTTCGAAGGATGGGGAATTGGACCGGAGTGTTTTTGTCGGGCAAACCTGTCATAATTATACTTATATTCCGGCTGATTTTGATGATTCAAACTGGGAAAAGGAAGTAGAAACCATTTTTACAGATGCAGAGTGTTCTGGTCTTCGAACCGGAATCAGCACTGCTCAGGTGAAAACTATGCAGAATGCTTTTTTACGGACTATTGCTCAAAGTATGCTGGATGGAACTTATCAGCAGCAATTCCGGGTACAGGATTATGAGGCCTGGCAAACATTGGAGACATTAAATAAACAAATGAAGACCTGGTTCCCGTATAATCCGTTGGAAAATCCTACCGGAATATATTTTGAGGCCAATAAAGAGGTGATTATATTGGTGGGGGATACCCAAAATGAGGAGATAAAATTGAAGGTTGTTCATGATTATAGTTTAAATCAACGCAAGGCTACGGAATACGCTTTGAAACCGGGTATAAATAAAGTTACCGTTACAGAACCAGGTTTAGGATATATTCAATATTATACGGATAATTACAAAGACCGTAAACCGGTGAAAGTACATGTGGCTGGGGGAAAGGTGAATGGTTATTTCGACAAATCGAAACATACGGCTCAAGAGTGGGCAACTTTGTTGGATGCTACTGTTTGTGATTATTTTGATATGATTGGCGAACGGATTAATTTAGCTTTTAAGGTAAAATCTTTGAGACAATATTGCGGAGACGGGAAAGCGTTGCTGGATAATTATGACGAGATTGTAGATTATGAGCAGGAGTTGATGGGGTTGAAAAAATATCAAAAACAGCCTAAAAATAAAATGTTTGCCCGGACGGTAGAAGTGGGGGAAGGTTTGCATGCGGATACCTGGGGTGCCGCATTGGCAGAGGACTGTATGTGGGATTTAGCGGATCCGGATCAGACGCACGATGGAGGGCTTTGGGCTATTGCTCATGAATTGGGGCATGTAAACCAGATCGTCCCCGGATTGAAATGGGTATCTACCGCTGAGGTGACTAATAATGTTTATTCGATTTGTTTACAATATAAGTATCATCCGGACGAACCACTTCTTGAAACCAGTCAGTCAGATGATGGGAATGGAGAGTCTATACCGGGTGGTTGTTTTAATCATTTTTTGACGAGTGGGGTGGTAGAGGGGAAATTATGGCCTTTGCAAGAAGATGCTTTTGTGAAGTTGTGTCCATTGTGGCAGTTGATGCTTTATTACCGGATGGCACCGACGGCTTCATGGTATAAACCGGATTGGTATGGGGATGTGGCAGAGATTGTCCGGAATACGGATGAGACTGGAATGAGCCATGGACAGTTGCAATTGAACTTTATGCGGAATGTATGTGATGTAGTAGGAGAAGATTTGACTGAATTTTTCAGTAAGGTAGGTATGTTGAAACCGATTAATGAACGGATTGATGATTATGGATATACTTGGTTGACGATTACTCAGGATGAATGTGATGAACTGAAGAAATATGCCTCCCAATATCCTAAACCAATCAGTCCTGTCGTTTATTATTTGACGGCCAATAGTCTGGAGGCTTTTGAAAAACAATTACCTGTCAAAGGAATGTATGGGGCTGGAGTATTTAAAGTAAACTCTTTAAGGTGTAAAGTGCTTAGCGGAAGCTGGGAAAATGCAGTGGTATTTGAAACCTATAAGGGAGAAACCCTGACTCATGTGGCCATGGCGGGTTCCGGATCTGAAAATAAAGAATTTACCTCGGTATGCTATCCGGAAGGTTCTACACGCATTGAGGCAGTGGGGTGGGATGGTAGCCGCACTTTAGTATACGGTTCGAGATAAGTCAACAGACTTATCTCTGTAATTTATTTAAATAAAGAATATTATAAATTTGAAAAATAATATATGAAAAGAATACTATTATTAGGGTTGTTTTTGGGTATCGGTGTACAGCTTTTTGCTCAGGGAATAGATTTTAAACCGGTTCCTTTTTCGGAAGCTTTGAGAATGGCTAAGACACAGCATAAGATGTTGTTCGTAGATTGTTATACTTCCTGGTGCGGTCCATGTCGGTATATGACAGATAGTATCTTTACCCGGCAAGAAACCGGTGATTATTTTAATAAACGTTTTATTTCTGTGAAGTATGATATAGAAAAAGACGAGGCAAAGGAATTTAATGCCTTGTATACTGTGGGTTCGTTTCCGACATTTTGGATCTTTTCTCCTCAGGGGGAAGTGATATACCGGATGGGAGGAGCTTCGCTCACCGTAAAAGAGTGGTTGCGCCGGATGGACGTTGCCGTGGAAGAGGGGACAAAATTGGAAAAGTTACGGCAGAATTACCGGAAAAACAAGAATGAAAAAAATACTCAGGCCTATCTGGAAGCAATGGGAAATATCCAGTTTGGAGAAGGAATCAGTGAATTATTTTTGGAACAGTTTAGAGAAACTTCCGATAAGATTGATTTTCTGTACCAGCACAAAAATTTCCTGACCAAGCACTTGTCGCCAGTACATTTTGAAAAATTCAGGAAAGCCTTGAAGGAGTGTGACGGTTATGTTCCGGAAATGGATGAAATTTTCAAAGGCGTGTTCTTTTAGGCTACAATAACGATCGGATGAAACAGAGGAACGGAAATTGGGGGCCATCCGATCTTTCAAGAATGGAAGGGTGGAAAATATGTTTGAATGAACTTAAATAGATCTTAGCTGTTGTTTTTTAATTAGGGACATTCAGTAAATACTATAAAATCAGCCAACTAATTCATACATAAAATG